>ERZ1026898.356-NODE-356-length-29491-cov-5.278740_pt1 | contig 29491 bp, 36 predicted proteins | sample MGYA00380178_ERZ1026898 | MGnify/ENA primary metagenome ERZ1026898 (study PRJEB33269, sample SAMEA4719814) | human gut metagenome | biome: human-associated habitat; feature: organic feature; material: feces | place: Cameroon | collected 2013-10 ...
ACATCCGTCAAGCCCTCGTTGACCGCTACGCACCTGGCCAGCCGAACTTCGGCAAGGGGACGAAAAAGGCCCCCGGCTTCTTCTATGGCTTCTCCGCCGATATGTGGGCGGCTATGGCGGTGGCCGTGACATACTTCGACAAGTATATAAAGGGGGTGAAACTCTGATGAGAGAGCCGGAGCGCTGCGCATACTGCGGCAAGCCAATTGCCGGGGCTAGAAACAAAAAGATCCGGCTGCACTTTTGCAGTCGGGAATGCAGCGGGGCCTACCGCAAGCTGCACCCGGTAAACACAAGGCCGGGCAGCAGCCCCGAAAACCAGTGGACGCCTGTGCAGATCGTGATCACGGCTGCAATCCCTGTATACCCGAAGCTGCAGCCGCAAGTCGGCAGGCGGTACAACGCGGAGCGGTACGCGGGCAGGCTGAATGCGATCTCGTATATCGTGGAGATCAGCGGGAAGCGGATCTGCGTCAGGAGGGACGAATGCAGGGAGATTTGAAAATCAGCCCGTATTCCGCGCCGTGCAAGGACTGCCCCGAAAAGGGCTGCGGGCCGAAGCATGCCACGTGCAATGCTTACATAGCGTACCGCAAGGCTGCGGACGAGTACAACAAAAGCAAGGTAGAGCGCACAGAACGCGGGATGGAAACAAGCGGCATGTCCGCCAGAGCGCGGAAATACGACAGAGCAAAACGCGAAGGGAGGTTGCATTATTGATGGAACAGATCAAGGGCGCAAAGTACGACGAGGGCAAGCCGAGGCCGTCGCTCGTGCCGGTGGAGGGCATCGAGGCGATCATGCATGTCCGGGAGTTTGGCAAGGCAAAATACCAGGATGCGGAAGACTGGCGCAAGGTGCCGCGTGAGAAGTGGCTGGAAGCCCTCCTGCGCCACGTACTGCATATCTGGGATAATCCGCTGGCTATTGACGATGAGAGCGGCTTACCGGCTCTGTGGCATGTTATAACAAACGCTGCGTTTCTGTGTGCGGCGTACAAAAAGGATCTGCAAGCAGCGGTCGTGCAGAAAGCCGTCAATGACGATCTGAAAGAACGGCAGGAAGAGCGGTAAGGAGGCGACGCAATGCGGGGACGCGAGCGGACGCGGCAACGGCTGAGGACGGAGCTGCACCGGCGCAATATCAGGATAAATCAATTACCGGAATATATACCGTACTCCGGTAAGACGTGTTACAAATACCTGTCGGGAAAAGGCGAAATCTCCAAAGAGTTTGTAGATGCTGTGCAGATCTTGCTTGACAGATGGGACAATAAGCGAAGCGCCCCGCCTTGACTGGCTGGGCGCTTTTGTTTATTCTCCGCGCATGATGGCTTTGATGGCTTCCGACTGGCTGCGCCCGTTGACAATATGGCGGTCGATAGCGTCTATCAGCACTGCGTCTTCTGGGTTATCCATTCGGAGCGTAAGCGTAAATTTGCGGTAAGTCTTCGCGTTATAGCGCATTTTCACTGCGCTGCTGGTATGCGTTTTTCGCTTTGGCTTCTGTTCGTCAGGCATAGTGTGGCCTCCGTTCGTTTCAATCCATATCGATTGTACCACGCCCGGTCGGGAACCGTCAATCCTGAAAATATTCGGCATAGAATCCAGAATAGGAAGTGGAGACAATGACGTCATCAAAGATATATTGCGGTTCCCCGGCTTCCTGAAATAGCATCTCGACGAGATCGCCAACGCAGTAATCTTCACAGCCGGAGAACTGCCAAATGAGGTCGACGCCGTCTACAACGGTTACGGTGTCCGTGGTGTAATCCAGATCCACAATAAGCCCCGTGCGCGTGTAAAGCCCGTCGACAGAGCAGACAACATGCTGGGCGGATTCTGCGGCTTCTGCAGCCTCGGAGGCAAGCGCGGCGGTCTTTGCCTTGACGGCTTCCAGCTCAGCGGATAGGCGGGCATTCTCGCTGCGGAGCGCGTCAAGCTCTGCAACGGGATCAGAGATATTGGACGAAGTGCAGGCGGCGCAGGAGACGAGGACGAGAGCGGCGAGGGCGGCAATAATGATCTTTTTCATGGTAAAAAACTCCTTCTGCCCTCGTGACCTCCGGGGCGGGAGATAATTTAGCAGCAGTAGAAGCGAAGCTCGCCGTTGACCAGCTCATACATGAAGTAGGCGCAGTCGAAGCGGACATAATTCCAATCGGTGGACTCGTACACGGGAGCACGGTCAAAGGTGCCAGCCACGCGGAGACGGTGGTGCTTGTTGACCTCGTAGGTGTTGACCTCGTGCAGAATGTGGATCTTCTCAAGCGAAAAGCCGCACTCGTCAGCGATAAAAGCTGCGGCTTCTTCGTCGGTCATCGTCTTGCCGCATTTGGCAAGATGTTCGTAGCGTTCCTGCGTCATGTTCGTGCCGCTGCCGTCGCAGGGCTTCCACTCAAGCTCGCGATCCAGTTCGACGCGCAGATCTGCGATCTGCTTTTCGCGGGCTTCCGTCTCGGCCTTGTGCTGCTTTTCCATCTCGACCAACCGGCTTTTGAGCTGCGCAATTTCTTCGGCTCTTGCCTTGTAGATTTTCTTTTCGCCGCCGTTCTTCACGAACGCCTTGCAGAACTCGTCTTTGTTGCCGTTGAAGTCATAGTAGGCATCTTCGATCTTCGCATACTCGCTGGCGGTCGGTTCGAAGCCAGTGCGCTCGATAAACTCAGAAATCATCATTTCGCGTTCCTCCTTGCAGTGTGCAATTTAATACCGTTCTGTGCCTTCCCAATAAGCACGGCCGTTTTCGTACCATGCAAAGGCGCACGGCAGAGCATCTTCACCCGGGACAATAATCTTTTGACCGTCCGGAGTTGTGATGCGGCCGCAGCTATCGATCTCGTGCACGTCTTCAGCGTGATAGATGTCGGGGATGTGCCATCCTTGCCAATTGTCCCAATATTCGGCGTGCTTGCGGGCGATCCGCTTTGCGCCTGCCAGCGTGGAGGATGCACCGTAGCAAATAGATTCATACTGTCCGCCGATTACGTAATATTTCTTTTCCATTGCGTACCCTTTCCGGCCTTCGGCCTGCCCGTTGGTGTGTCGTGGTTTGTTTGTGGCTTCACTGTAGCACATACTCCGGAGTACGTCAAGCGCAAATTTCGAGGCTTTTTCTTTACCCCGTGTCAATAGCTTTATTTACCCATTTTCAAACGGCCTCAAGCCGTTGCGCTGCAAGGTTTTTCGCCCGTTTTGCCTGTGGTCAACTTTTTTACCATCAATCAAAATCGATGTTATGCTTGCGCTAGGCAGCAGCGCTGCAAGCGAGCTTGCAAGCCTGCTAGCCGACGCGCAAGCGCAGATTTCACGGCGGAGGTGAGCGCATGGCGAAAGGAGATCGGACGAGCGTTGCAAAGCGCGCGGCCTGCCTGGTGGCTTATGCGGACACCGGGAGTATTGAGGCGGCAGCAAAGGCAGCAGGCATCAGCTCGATAACGGCGCGGGGGATCGTTGACAATAATATGGACGTCCTTGCCGAGACAAAAAAAGCGGCAGAAGAGCGCATGCGTGAGTTCATGGATTCCAAGTTGGACAAGGCGCAGACCGTCATTGATATGATGCTGGACGCCATGCCGGACAAGATCCAGCGAGCGAACCTCCTGCAGATCGCAACCTCTATGGGCATTGTGATTGACAAGTTCAGCGGGCAGCGAGACTTCAACGGCAATGCTGTGCAGGTTAACGTCACGTTCGGCAATAAGCAGGGCGACATGGATGCGTTCAAATAGCCAACGCCACCAAATATTCATTTTGTGGCGTTCGTTTTCTCACAGAAGTTCTGATAACAACTGCAATTACTGAGATACCGGAACTATATACAGATATACATGCATACGTCGTATATTATGCAGTGCATAAGCGTTGCCGGAGAATGCATAAAGCTGTGAGCCGCGCGCGCCTGGGCTGCGTGTGCGTGCATCATCTCCCCCTGCTCGCAGGCCATTAAGCCCCCGCGCAGCGCGTGTGCGCAGGCCCAGCCGCCTGTCCCACCATCAAATAAATCAAGAGGGGCATAGGGGGAGGGGGCGGAAAAACACCCGGGTGGTTTCATCTTGGTATATATATTACATTCCATCCACGTGTAACCACCATCCCAAAGTGGGTATCGGAAAACAGGGGGTACCCTCTTGAAACTCCGATCCTGAAAATTTCAAAAATCCGACAAAAAGACCGTGCTGTGTTGGTCTTGCCTGTCTTCGGCGGGCAGGTGAATCCTCCTTGTTTCATTTTTCATCCTTTCCTCTTGTTCTGCCGGGTGCCAGGAACGCCCGGCAGGCAAGACGAGCGCAGCACAGAGGTAAAGAATGGGTAAGCAGTCGTACAAGCGAACAGCGCCGGGCGAGACTGTCAAGATCGACCTCGGGAAACCGAACAGTGAACCGCAGCGGCAATTTTTCGCATCCACAGTAAAGTACACCTGTTACGGTGGCGCGCGAGGTGGCGGGAAAAGCTGGTGCACACAGAGAAAGCCGGTCGGCGCTTGCCTGTACTATCCGGGGCTTAAAATTCTGATTCTCAGACGTCGGTACGAAGACCTTGAGAACAGCGTGATCGATCCGATTGTAAAACTGGTTCCGGAGAGTGTCGCCGTGTATAACGTGCAGAAGCATCTTCTGTCGTTCAAAAACGGCTCGACAATCAAATTCGGAAACATGGACGGCTTCGGGTCTGCGGTCGCTGGCAAGTATCAGGGTCAGGAATATGACTGGATCTTTATTGAGGAAGCGACACAGTTTACAGAGCAGGAATTTCGTGGGATCGCGGCCTGCTGCCGTGGCGCGACGCCGTTCCCGAAGCGGATGTATTTGACGTGCAATCCCGGCGGCATCGGGCATCAGTGGGTGAAGCGCCTGTTTGTCAAGCGCGACTTCCTGCCAAACGAGAACCCGGACGACTATTTGTTCATCAAAGCGACGGTCGAGGACAACGTTGACCTGCTGGAAGGTTCGCCGGATTACGTCAACGCACTGGATCTTCTGCCGGAGGACGTGCGCAGAGCGCACCGCTTCGGCGATTGGGATGCATTGTCGGGCGGCTTCTTCCCAGAGTTCCGGCGCGGCGTGCATACTTTCCCAGAAGATTTCCCGATAGATCCGCGCTGGGCGAAATACCGGGCGTTCGACTACGGCCTCGATATGTTCGCGTGCTTGTGGGTGGCGGTCGATTTCTCCGGGCGCTGCTACGTGTACAGGCAGTACAACGAATCCAAGCTGATTGTCTCCGAGGCTGCGAGTGCAGCGATTTCACTGACGCCCGCGCGCGAACGCATCGAATACACCATCGCGCCGCCCGATATGTGGTCGACGCAGAAGGACACCGGCAAGACGATGGCACAGATCTTTGGTGAGTGCGGACTTCCGGTTTTGAAAGCGGCGAACAACCGCGTGCAGGGCTTTATGGCCGTCAAGGAAATGCTGAAGCCGCTGCCGGACGGGAAGCCGGGGCTGATGATCTGCGAGAGCTGTAAGAGCCTGATCGACGATATTCAGGCCATCCAGCACGACGAGAAGAACCCGAACGACTGCGCCAAACAGCCGCACGAGCTGACACACGACGTCGACGCCCTGCGCTATTTCTGCGTCATGCGGACGCTCAAGCCGGAAAAGCCGGTAGAGGTGGACGATTACGAGGAAGACCAGCTGGACGATTACGACGAATACATGACCGGCGGGGAGCCGGATGCAAGCTATATCTGCTACTAGGGGGCATGGGCATGAACACCACAACTGCAGCATGGGTCTTTGCCCGTGCAATTCACATGATGGACGAACAGAACGAAGCGACCGGAGAAACGTCGACTGCGGACACTGCGGAATACAAGTTACGGACGCTGTCCATTCTCAACATCCTGCGGCACGAGCTGTTCCCCTATTCCGATACATATGAAGCGCAGGAAGACGGGACGCGGGATGTCTGCACCGAAATTAAGGCGTTTACGGATGTTATCGACCTTGACGACGTGCTTGCGCAGGGCATTATGCCTTACGGCCTCGCGGCGCATCTGCTGCTGGGCGAGAATGATTCTATGGCAGCGTTTTTCAACTCCCGGTATTCAGAGCTTGTCCGGGATCTTGCGGCAAAGAAGTCTTCCAAGTGGGAAGACATTATCCCGTATTACGGCGGGCTTTGCTGCTGATTTTGTAAACTGACGGCCTACCATAGCCGTTAAATGGCCTACCAGAGCCAAATACAGGAGGACACACCATGAACGAAAACGAAACCGAAGTTGTTGTTGACGACGACAACTACGATGTGGACTTGAGCGAATTTGAGGATCTGCCCGAAGAGGACGGCGAAGGCAACCAGACCGAGCCGGAACAGCAGGAGGATTCTCAGGAGCAGGAGACCACAGAGGGCGAGGAAGAGCAAAGCACAGAGAAAGCAGCTGCTGACGAGCAGGCGCAGGCCGAAGAGCCGATGTTTGACCTCAAGTACAACAAGGAGACCAAGCAGTATACCAAGCAGCAAGTGACCGAGCTTGCACAGAAGGGCCTGAATTACGACCATGTGACCGAACAGCGCGACCGTCTGCAGCAGGAAAATGCAGACCTTGCAAAGTTCAAGGATGAGTATTCCAGCGTATTTGAAACACTGGAATCCATGGCGGAAGCGGCTGGGAAAAAGCTCCCGGAGTTTCTGACGTCGATCCGCATGAACATGCTCGTTGCACAGGGCGTCAGTCAGGAAACCGCGCGGGAGCGCATTCTCCGGGAAGACGCGGAGCGGCGCTTACAGGCTTCTGCCGCGGAAGAGAACCGCAAGAGCAAGGCAGAGGAGCGGCAGCGCGAGGATATCCGGCGCTTTCAGGAGAAGTACAAGGACGTCGACCCAAAGACCATCCCGCAGGAGGTCTGGCAGGCTGTCGGCAAGGGCGAGCTGCTTGTAGACGCTTACGGCGACTATCAGCGCCGGGAGCTGGAACGACAGCTCAAGGAGGCCAACGAAAAGTTGGCGATCCGTGCAAAGAACGAAAGCAATAAACAAAAATCGCTGGGAAGCCTGCAGTCTACAAAGCAGGAAACCGGCAAAGACCCGTTCCTGGAGGGCTTCCTTAGCGACGACTAAATAGGAGGTCTACATATGGCAGGAGTTATCAATCTTGCAGACAAGTATTCCAGTCAGGTACTGGAGAGATTTTTTCAGGACAGCTATACGCAGGGTTCGTTCAGCAAGAAGTTTGACGGCGAATTTATCGGTGTAAAGTCTGTCCGATTCCACGAGGTCGGCACCGTTCCGCTCGTTGACTACAACCGCAGAGGCAACGGCAACAGATACGGGACGCCAAAAGATCTGACCGATGTGGAATACGAACTCCCGATGGAGAAGGATCGTTCGTTCTCCTTCGTCATTGACAAGGGCGATATGAAGGAGCAGATGGGCATCAAGAAGGCTGGCGAGTGCCTGCGCCGCGAGATGCGCGAGGTCGTTACGCCCGAGATCGACAATTACCGCATGGACAGATGGGCGGAAAAGGCCGGTCTGCACGTTGCTCTTTCGGCGGAACCGTCCAAGACTACGATCGTCGAGAACATGCTTGACGCGAACGTCGCGCTGGACGAGCACAACGTTCCGGCGGAGGGCCGCACGTTCTACATCAATCCGAAGTATTACAAGTTCATCAAGCTCGCTTCCGAGTGGAACAACATTGAACCGCTGGCGGCGAAAGCACTCGGAAAGGGCATTGTCGGCGAATTTGACGGCGTTCCCGTCAAGAAGATCGCAAGAATGCCCGCTAACGTGTATTTCATGCTGGTGTTCAAGAACGCCGCGATTTCCCCCGTGAAGCTGCATGAGTACAAAATGCACACCGACCCGCAGGGCTACAGCGGAGCGCTTGTGGAAGGCCGTTTCCTGTACGACGCATTCGTTATGCCGACGATGGCAAACGGTATTTACGTGGCCTGTGCTTCCGGCAAGGTCTGCACGAAGCCGACGATTGCGGTTTCCAGCCACACCGTCACGCTGACGGCTGGCACTGACGAGACGATCAAGTACACGCTTGACGGTTCTGACCCGCGTTTCTCCAAGACCGCAGTTGAGTACAGTTCGACTTCCAAGCCGACTTCCGCGGCTGGCGATACGATCCGTGCAGCGGCGTTCAAGTCCGGCATGTTCTGGTCTGATATGGCCGAAGCGGTTGACGCGTAAGCAAAACATAGGGCGTACAGCAATGTACGCCCTATTCCTTTTGAGGAGTGAACACTATGGCGACAATTTCCACCAGAGACGACAGCAAGGTATACACGATCAAAAAGTTTCTGGGGCTGAACGAATCCGAGGACGGCGATACGCAGCTGAAAATGGGCGAAGCGTCCGTCCTCGATAACTTTGAAATAACCAGTGAATATCATCTGCGCGTCAGGCCGGGTTATAACGTCCTGCACAGCTTTAACGGCCCTGTTCGCGGCATGTGGCATGGCTACGTAGCAGGCGGCGAGGTGACCGTCTGTGCGGCTGATGGCGCAGTTTGGAATATTACAGAAAACGGCGCGGAGAACATCGGAGATATCCTAGACGCACCGACAACATTCTTCGGCTTCGGCGACAAGCTCTACATGCTGAACGGGATCGAATATCTTGTCTGGGACGGGATCGGCTATGTCGATAGTGTCGGCGGTTATGTGCCGGTCATTGTGACGGCTTCGGCACCTGGCGGAGGCGGTACGACGCTGGAACCGGTCAATATGCTGACCGGCAAACGGCGCGTCAAGTTCTCCGCAGACGGGGAATCCACAGTCTATCATCTGCCGGAAACGAACGTCACAAGCATTGATTTCGTGTTTGTAGAGGGCGCGGAGCAGACGGATGGCTTTACAGTTGATAAGGCCGCCGGAACGGTGACATTCTCATCGGCCCCTGCACAAGGAAGCAATAACGTGCAGGTCTTCTACAATGTGGCGAACACGCTGCGGGATAAGATCGAGAAAATGCGGTTCAGCGAGTTCTTCAATGGTTCGTCCGACACGCGCGTCTTTTTGTACGGGGATGGAAGCAATAAAGCATATTACTGCGGCGTGACAGAGGACGGCGAGGCCAGCGCGGAATACTTCCCGGATCTGTACGAGGTGCAGATCGGCACGGTGAACACGCCGATTACGGCGATGGCGCGTCACTACTCCAAGCTTCTTGTATTCAAACCGGAAGCGGTTTATGCGACCAGCTATTCTGCAATCACACTGGAAGACGGCAGCACGACTGCGGGGTTCTATACTGTCCCGATTCACCGTGCAATCGGCAACGAAGCGCCCGGACAAGTGCAGCTTGTCAATAACTACCCACGTTCGTTCTGCGCGGGAAACATTTACGAATGGCGTCTTGCAACAACGCTCTATGCAGACGAGCGAAACGCAAAGAACATTTCTGACCGCGTGCAGCGCAGCATGAACAATGCGGATGCGTCGAAGCTTCATACCTTTGATAACGATATGACGCATGAATACTTCGTCTTCATGGGAGACGAAGCAGGAACGGTTCTGGTCAACAACTATGAAATTGGCGTGTGGTACATGTATACCGGACTTCCAGCAGCATGCGCGTGCTGCGATGGCACGACAATGTACCTCGGCTTCTCGGACGGTAGGGTCGTAGACTTCGATCACATTTACACGACGGACGACGGCGAGGTGATCAACTCGCGCTACGAATCCGGGAATATGTCGTTCGATGCAGATTTTAAGCGTAAAACCAGTTCTATCATATGGGTCTCCATGAAACCAGCGGTAAACGCGAGAATCCTGATCTCTGCCAGATCGGACAAGAAAAGCGATTATGCAGAGAAGGAAGTTGCTTCAAATCTGTCTGGTTTCGATCACGTAAACTTCTGGCACTTCTCGTTCCTGACGAATCGTGCACCGCAGATGGAGCGGGTAAAACTCAAGGTCAAGAAATTCGTATATTACAAGCTTGTAATTACAAGCGGGTCTTCGCACGGGGACGTGACCGTGCTTGGAATTGACCAGAAAGTCCGGTACACCGGAAATGTGAAATAGGAGGGAAATTATGGAGACAATTCTTGGGCTGATTTTACAGCTGCTGATTTTAGGCTGTCAGATTGCAGTCTGCATTCTCGGCTATGTTCTTGTTACGCGCGGCGCAGCGCCACGGACGGTTCCGAGGGAACCGGAAGCGCAAAAGCAGGAACCTTCTGAGGAAGAGCGGCGCACGCAGGAGCAGATGCAGAAAATGATGGACGGCATGAATAATATCCTCGGATACAACGGCACGCCGCAGGGTGACAAGCGATGAAAGATAAAATGACGCCTGAAAAGGCGTACCGAAGATATGACAAGGGTGTGCAGGTAAACACGCAGCTGAACCTGTACGATACCGTACAAAAAAACGAAAACTTCTTTATCGGCAAGCAGTGGGAAGGTGTGGAATCCAACGGCCTGCCAACGCCGGTCTTTAATTTCCTGAAACGTGTTGCGCTGTTTCAGATAGCAACGATTTCCAGCGACAACCTTTCCATGCAGGCTTCCCCGCTTGGTTCTACAAGCATGTATTCCCTCGGCGATCTTGAGAAGGTGGCGGACGTCATGAACAAGCAATTCGCGGCAATTTTCGAGCGCAACAAAATTGTCACGCTGACGCGGCAGTTCATGCGCAACGCGGCGGTCGACGGCGACGGCGCGACGTATACATATTTTGACCCCGATATCGAAACCGGGCAGGAGGCCAAGGGCGATATTGTCACGGAGATCATCGAGAACACGCGCGTGCTTTTCGGCAATCCGAACGACCGGCGCGTGCAGACGCAGCCGTATATCATCATCCCCCGCCGTCTGATGGTGGAGGAAGTCAAGCGCATCGCCAAGCGCAACGGCGTCAAGAAGGACGATATTGAGCGCATTCGCCCGGACGCGGAAGACTACAATAACCAGATGGACACGCTGCAAGACAAGCTGTGCACGCTCATCGTGTACCTCTGGAAGGATGAAGAAACCGGCACGATCCACAGCTACCAGTGTACCAAGGACGTGGAGATCGAGAAGGAAAAGGACACGGAGCTTCGGCTTTATCCGATCACATGGATGCCGTGGGACTACGTGCAGGACTGCTATCACGGACAAGCCCTGATTGCGGAGCTGATCCCGAATCAGATCTTCGTCAATAAGCTGTTTGCAATGTCCATGCTGTCGCTTATGACCACGGCGTTTCCGAAGATCGTTTACGACAAGGTGCGCATCCCGCGCTGGGACAGCCGCGTCGGCGCGGCCATCGGCATCAACGGCGGCGACGTGAATAACGTTGCGAAGATCCTTGACCCGGCTACAATCAGCCCGCAGGTTTCACAGTTTATCGATTCTGCGATCAATTACACGCAGAACTTCATGGGTGCATCTGACGCAGCACTTGGCGATACGCGACCGGATAACACATCAGCTATTGTCGCGTTGCAGCGCGCGTCCAATGCGCCGCTGGAGCTGGTCAAGCTCAATATGTACGAATCCATTGAAGACCTCGGCAGGATCTACCTTGACCATATGCGTGTGTATTACGGCACGCGGTACGTACAGGTGAAAATGTTGACAAAGGATCAACTGAACGCGCAGCCGCTTGGCATGACGCTTCCGGAACAGGATTTCAACGCGCCGTTTGATTTCGAAATTCTGAACAAGATCCCACTGTCTTTGAAACTGGACGTCGGTGCGTCGGCGTACTGGTCTGAGATCACGACGGTTCAGACGCTCGACAATCTGCTTATGCAGGGCAAAATCGAACTCGTTGACTATCTGGAGCGCATTCCGGAGGGCTACGTGTCCAAGCGGCAGGAGCTGATTGACAAGCTGAAAGGCAATCAGGCGATGGCGCAGATGAATCAGGGCGCGACGAGCGGGAACCTTGTCCCCGCAACGCCACAGCCCGGAGAAATACCGGTCAACGGCGGTAGTGGCTACGGAGAGCTGCAACGGGCGCTCAACGAAACGGGGGTGGCATAAGTGAGCATTCCAACACTGGATACTGACCTTAGTATTATTCAGAAACTGGACGATTACCCGAACGACGTCGGCGGATTGTCCGCGGCAGACCTGAAAGCCAAATTTGACGAAGCGGGGCTTGCTTTACAGAAGTATATCAACAAAGTTTTGATTCCGGCGTTGATCGCCGGGAACCTTCCGTTCACAGCGTCTACGGCGATCCAAGCGGAAACCGTGCAGGCGGCGATTGAAAACGTACAGTTGCAGCTTGCGAATGTGTCAGCCGGTTCGCTGCCGAATAACTCTGTCGGCATGGAAAAGCTTTCGAAGTCGGTGCAGGATTCAATCAATTCCGGCGGCAAAGCCGGTGCGGCAGTAACAGATCTTGTTCCAAGAGTGAACCGCATTGACGAGTCTGTTGAAGCTGCGACCTCCGCGATCGCAGATATACAGGAACTGGATGCGTCGCAGTCCGCTGCAATTGCCAAAAATGCGCAGGATATTGCGGGCAAGGCTGATCTGTCGACCTCAAGTTCGTTCACAATCTCAAAAGACGGATGGACGGATAACAGGCAGACAATTGTGCTTGCTGTTGGTTCCCGCAACGCCGCAGTTGGGCTTGACAGTTCCGCAACAGACGAGCAGTGCAAAGAATCTGCGAACTGCAACGTCCGGCTTTACAGCAGCAACGAGACCAGTATTACGCTGTCCTGCGATACAGTCCCGACGCTTGATCTGCCGGGCGCATGTATCTTGATGTAAGGAGGGAAAAGAATGCTTGATTTATTCCCGAGGAAAACAGGAGCGGACGAAGCGGCGCTGAATGCCCGCCTGAATCGTACAACAAACGTCGACGAAGCCGACACAAACTACACCACATACATGGCACGCGGCTCTGCCTTGTTCCCATCCGAGACGATACCGGCGACAGACGGAACTATCGCCTGGCATTACGCGTGAGGTGCACAGATGGCGCAGAAAGTTTTGATAAACGGATCTGCCTATGAATTGGCTGCTGGAAAGATAGCAAAGGATGGCACTGCCTATAGCATTGAAAAAGGGAAAACATTGCTAGGCGGAACCGGATATGACATCAAGCTTGGTGTCATGCGTACTGTTACGTTTGCAGGCTCCGCCGGCGCAACAACCTATGTGCAGATCAATGGAAATAGGTATACGGGAAGCTCGAACGCTATTGAGGTTGAAGCTGGAACGGAATGCACAATTGTAGCGTCATCCGGGACACACAGATTCGCAGTTATTATTGACGGGAAAACCGTATCGGATAAAAGCGGAAATACCAGTTATACATATGCAATTAACAATGATTGCAGGATTGTGTTTTCAACTGGCAGCATCACAATTACGACAAGCTAGGGAGGTCAAAATGTTTTATTTCAAAGCAAACAACACGGAATACCCGGCGAGTATCGCCGGAAAGGTGCTAGATCGCGAATGGGACAATCGCGAATCCAAGGCTGTCACACTTGAGATGACCTATGCGGAAGCATCGCAGCTGTTTGTTGACGGGCTGAGTTGGTCGATTGTCCAGCGCGATACTGCGGATGGTGAGACAGCGGAGCAGGAATGGGACAATTCCGATTATTGCGTTGCTGGCAGCATCACTGATAACCGGGATGGCACGGTCACTGCAAAGATGGGAAAGAAAACGGCCAGTGATGTGCTGGCAGAACTGGAGGAAGTGTATGACGGAAACTAAACTCGCGCAGATGAAAACGGCGATTCAGGACGGCAAGCTTGTTCAGGCGGCTGGCGGCATCACGTCAACTGTTACGCAGTCTGATAAACTGGGTTTTGACTGGAAGAACACCTATGTCAACGATATTCTTGTTCGCCGGGAATATATCGAACAGGCCGTTAAATATGGGACTGCGGCTAACCCCATCGCATGGGAATCCGGTATGGCACTGATTCAGAACGCTTATTACGTCTATAATGGCGAAACAAAAGTCTGGATGGGCGAAGCTGGTGTGACGGCTGACTGGACGAACAGCGAATTTGTTGCTATTTGATCGCCGCGAGGTGTGATGAATGAGAATCAGTGATAGCAGAATTGCACTACAGCAGCCGGGCGAAAACGGTGGAAGACTGCAACTTCGGCAACCACACGGGAACGATATTACCCTTCCGTGGCAGCCGCCCGGCGGTCAGGCTGTTGCAAAAAGCGTACAGCAGCCCACACAGAGCGACCAGCCAACGAGCGGCGGCGTGTATCAATACAACAAAATGCGCCGTGACCCGTATGCGCAGAATAATGGTGCACAGGCTGCCGGTGCCACCAGTGCTGCTGGCGCGACGGATACCGGAAATGCAAGCGGAGAAACTGGGCAGGACGCTTCCAACGGTATTCCAAGCGAGTGGACAAAACCGGCAAAGCCCGGAGCATACGGGAATAACCATAATCCTGGCGTAGGATATCCTCGCCCGGGCGGGAATAACCCACAGGATTACTGGAGTTCTATAGGCCAGCGCCCGGACGGTGGGAATGCACATGGTCAGCCTGCTTCCGGTTCTACGACAGGCCCGTCTGGCAGCAGCGGCACGAATCCGCCGGATTCTTCGTTTGACGATATCTATAACAATAACAAGCAGAACTGGCTTGACAAGATGTTCCATGGAAGCGAGGAGGACAAGAAGGGTACGGACGAAGCGGGGGACTCCACCGACAACGGAAGTACAGGAACTGGAACGAGTACAGGATCCAAGACGCTTATGGAGATGTACGACGACTACCTGAACAAGCTCGGCGACTATACTACGCCGTCTGCGAAAGACCAGTCGGATCTTGTGCGGGAAATGTACGAAGCCAATCTTGCCGCGAACAAGTCGCAGCTGGAAAACGACTACAACCAGAATCTTTCTGATCTGGAATCCGAAGCGTCCAAAATCGGCAGCACGTATTATGAGCAGCAGCGACAGGCACAGGCGGAATCCGACCGCAACCGGCAGTCGTTTCAGGAATACGCGAACGCTCGGGGCCTGAACTCCGGAACAGCCGGTCAGGCGGAGCTTGCCCGGCAGAATCAGCTTTCCTCCAATCTAAATACGCTGCGGCAGTCTGAAGCCGAGAAACGCGCAGAAGTCGAGCGGCAGCGTGTTTTGCTTGGACAGCAGTATCAGAGCGCCATTCAGAAAGCGCAGGCGGATAACGACCTTGCAAAGGCGAAAGCTCTGTACGAAGAAGCTGTGCGCGTTGATGAATCTCTTGCATCTGCGGCAAAAGCAGACGCAGACCGGGCGTTACAGATCTTCAATATCCTCAATAACACTGCGCTCTCCGCGGCAAACGCGTATGCTTCGCAGGACAATCTTGGTCTGTACGAGAAACTGCTTGGTATCAGCGGCATTGGCGGCAGCAGTGGCAGCACAGGGGAATTGAAAGATATGTATAATAAGGCGCAGCAGATCGTTTCGACTGGCGGCTATTACTCCGGCGGAAGCTCTGGAAGCTCCGGCAGCACGACGTTCAAGAAAGCAACCAGTGGTGAAATCGAGTGGGCGGAGTATTACATCAATATCATCAACAGAGCTGGCGGAATTGACAACGTGCAGGACTATCTTGCAACAAACTACAAGAGTTACGGCATTCCGTACCAGTCCGTCAGCAGAACCACGGCCAGCATGGCAGAAAAGGCGAAAGGGTATTCGACGAACAAGTACACCATCGGCAGCCAGAAGGGCAAGGATATTGCAAGCAGTCTTGGCACAGGCAATACCTATCAGGCGTCCGACGGCTCCGTATGGCGGAAATCGTCGAACGGCAAGATTTACGTCACGAAAGACGGCGTAGAAATGGAAGCGCAGATCACATAACAGGAGCATTTGCGAATGGCAGATTATTACATCAATTCCGATAAAGGCAAAGAGCTTGCAAACAGTCTGCGCGCAGGCGACATGGCGGAGGCTTCCGACGGCTCGACATGGCGGAAGGAAGCGGACGGCAGTATTACCGTTACGAAGAACGGCCAGACCATGACCGGCAGGGTGGGCGTATCCGCGCCCGCCGTGTCGGAAACGGCGTCTTCCGGTTCGACTTCTGTCAGCACGCCGGTTTTGGAAGAATCGCAGAGCCAGCAGAGCAGCCCATTGCAGACCGAAACGCAGCTGCAGACCACGGAGCTTGAAAAGGCACAGGGCCAGCAGCCCGCGCAGAAGACAGAGGAATTGAGCGCTTCTGAAAAGGCAAAGGAAGCAACGTCCAATGTCACTGCCGGTCTGGGACAGAGCATGAGCGACGACCTGCTGAATCAGGCGATCCAGCAGGCCATGAAGCCGGAAACTTATACCATCGGTTCTGCAAAGGGCGTCCTCATGACTGAGAAGATGCAGAAGGCCGGAGACATGGCAGAAGCTGCGGACGGCTCGCTTTGGAAGCGCAACGAGGATGGCAGTATCACTGTCACGAAAGACGGGAAGACATACACGGCCAATGTCGACCGCGCTGCGGCAAAGCAGGATCCGCAGTGGGCTGCCCTAACTGCTCCACCCGAGGAAAAAGGCTCCGATTCTGACAAAAAGAGCGAGAAAAAAACATCTGGCGCGTCTTCCGGAACCGGTACATATTCAGCTGCTCCCGCAGCTGCGGCGCAGAAGACGGTCACGCAGACGGCTGTACAGCCCGCGACCGTAGACCGGGCGACGCTCCGCAAGCAAGCTGCAACCGCACAGAAGGAAATGGGCGACCTCGCCCGGCAAATCTCCGTTGCAAAAATTCGCGGCAAGGATACGTCTGCGCTGCAATCGCAGTATGACGCGGCAAAATCCCGCTATGAAACAGCGACGGCCCAGATCAATGCGTCGAAAGCGCTGACAACGACTGCTGCGAGAGCAGAAGCAATCGCAGAAAAAAATACCGCCGCGCACGAAAATGCAGCGGCTGAGACCAAAAAGGAAAATATCCGGGACACCATCTTACACGACCAGCTTTCTGGCCTGAACAGGACGATTGACGAAAAGGGGCTTCGCACGGCCATAGAAGATCAGAACCGTGGGTATCTCCGGACAATGCAGGAGCGGCAAAAGCAGATCGCAGCAACTATCGAGCATGACCAGCAGAGCGGATACAAGCGCACAGAAGACCTGAAACGAGACAAAAGTCTCGGCGGCAAACTGTTTACGATGCTTGGTGCGGGTCTCGGGCAGTTCAATTCCTCCGTTGCCAGCTTCGCGGAAACAGCAGCTACGGCTGTAGAAACTGTCGAAAGCTATCTGACCGGTGGGTTCACGAAAGACGGGAAATACGTCAAAGGCGATTCTGCGTTTACGAAATCCCTGCTGCAACCGATTCATGATTGGGCGAATTATACGCGTAATACGTCGGATGCGCTGAATGAGCAGTCTGCGCGGAACTGGAACGAGACAACTGCGGGCAGTGTTGCAAACACCATTGGCACGGGCGTCATTGCAGCACTGCCGCAGGCGGCGCTTGCGCTTATGACGCTAGGTACGTCGAGCGCCGGAACTCTGACGCAGACCAGCACAGGTCTTGCCGGGAGCATCGAAACAGCAATCCAGAAATTTTCAAATGACCCGTCCTTCTGGCTTTCCTTCATGCAGGAGACCGGTGGAAACTTTGCGGAGGCGAAGAGCGCAGGCGCGACGGACGAGCAGGCCATTTTGTCTGCTACGATTGCCGGTCTTGCGAACGCCGCAATCGAGGTCGGCGGCGGCTTGGAAAACAACGGGTGGATGAACGACAGCACGCTTTCCAAACTCAGCAAGGCCAAGAACCTGATCAAGGGCGCTGTCGAAGAGGGCGGCGAAGAACTCATTCAGAACCCGATCAGCCGCGCTATGCAGAAGCTCGTCTATGACGGCGACCGTCAGTGGCTGTCGTTTGACAACACGGCGGAAGGCCGGGATGCGGTCTTCAATCCGTTCCAGTCCGCAGAAGAGTTTGCGACCGGCGCAGCAGTCGGCGGGATCCTCGGCGCAGGGAACTTTGCGCTGAGCCGCGCACTCAATTCCCGCAGCCAGAGCCAGACGCAGAACACGCAGCTTTCACAGGACGAAATCCTTGATGCATCCATTCAGGCAGCTATGCGCGGCGAGACGCTTACAGAGCCACTACAGGCCGCGAACCAGAATACCCATCAAACGACGCAGGCAACGCAGGAACGCGGTGCAGGGGACGTTATAACGGGCGGAGAAGTAAATAAAAATTCCGCCGCACCAGAACAAACAACAGTGTCGCCGATAAACGGGCCTGTAAGGTCTGATGCAGCGGAAGCCGGCACCATCAATATAAATTATGGTGTCGAGAAAATCAAGAGCGAGTTCAAAAAACTGATTGAAAAAAATAAAGGATATCTTTCATTCAATCAGTTGGTTGACTATGGAAATTCTCTTAGCAAAGCTGATGCGCAATCCCTCATATCCTTTATGGATGACATCGAGAGTGGACGGACTTCTTATAAATACGACGCAGCTGGCGGCATTCACCAAGTTGATCCCGGCACACACATTGACAAGCGAGACATGTCAATGAGAATGACGCGCGGGCAACACTCGTTTCAGTATGATAACCCTGAAGTTCACGAGTATATGAAACAGGCAGCACAAATGTTGCTTGAGGAAATCAATAATTCAACGAGAGGAGAACGATTTGCAACTCCCGTGGAAAATACGGGTGGCAGCGCAGGCGGTTACGACTGGAATAGCGTAGGCGGCTTCAACTGGACAGGTGTTAAAAGACATACAACGGAAGGAATCGCATATCTGAAAGATAACTTCGGAATCTCATGGGATAATCTTGCAAGAGCGGCTGAAAACATCATCAAAGATGAAGGGGCAGAGAACTATGCAGATGCAAACCGTGTCGAGATGCTTCTCGACGATATGCTGACGCATGGATACCGTTCGCTTAGTAATCAGAATGAATTTCATAGTTATTCCATTCCACCAAACGAAGCATATATCGCTGCAAAATCAGCTATTCCGGGTGCGTCAAAGCAATACAAACAGGGGTCTGCTATGGATCTTCTTTTTGAAGAAATGGGCAACACCGAGAGCGCAGGGAAAACGCCGGAGGCTGTAGCACAATCGTCCACTCCGGTCAACCAGAATGTTTCGACGAACGACATGGGCGCGATGCGCAGCCAGTTTGAATCTGTGCCGAAGCAGGCGCAGACGCAGAGCAATACTATCGGCAGCATGGAATCTGATTGGAATGTGCCGGAATCGCAGCGTACACCCATCCTGTACGACACCATTTCCGAGGCGAAGAGCCTTGACAATGCCCGGCTACGGCTGGCGCAGGACTACGCCGGGGAAATGGCAGAGCTGCGCGGAAAGCACAATTGGAGCGGTGAAGAGGTCGACATGGGCATGACGATCCTCGACAATTACCGCAGAGCTGCGGAGCAGACCGGCGACTGGACGGAGTATTCCAACTGGCGCAAAGAGGTCTCCGCGCACGGCACGGCAGCCGGTCAGGCGCTGCAGGCGTATGCGAAATACTCCCGGCAGACGGGCGGCGGCATCGTCGCGGACGCTTCTGCCGCACTGGAACGCGCGGCCAGGCGGACGGACAAGCCGGAGATCATGAACCGTGTCAGCACACTTGCACAGCAGTACGATTCGGCGATCGGCACCGGGCAGGAGAATGCAAAGGTCAACGTCGATGATCTGGTCAGTATCATTAAAGACGCAAGCACGGTGCGGCAGACCGGTACGCTCATTGGGAACAAAACCCCGCCCATCGTCAAATGGGCAATGAACCGCATTGCGGATTATGCCCGCTCCGAGGCGCAGACGGGCGGCGGTGAGAATCTTGACTTCCTCAAGTCGTTTGCCGCTGACAGCATTTACAATATCGCGGCGGACGCAAGCACAGTATCCACAGGCGAAAAGATCAATACCGTTCGCCGCATGGGAATGCTGTCGAAGGTCTCGACCGTCATGCGGAACCTTGTTTCCAATAACGTGTTTGATCCCATTGACAGCGTGGCGCGGAATATCTCCGTTCCGCTGGATATGCTGGTCTCCACGATCACCGGCACGCGAAGCGTTGCAGGCGATGCTTCGTGGTTCTCGGCGGCGAAGCGTAAAGGATCTATGGACGGCCTTGCACGCGCCTGCATGGAAGTCGGTCTTGACGTCGACACGTCCGGCACTGCCGGAAAGTACGAAAATACGTCGAACCGCACTTTCAAAATGTCCGGCAGCGTGTTTTCCAAGCTGGTTTCTGTATGGGAAGCCTACGAGGGCTATACCCTGAATGCGACCGACGAGTTCCAGAAGGGCGGCATTGAAGCCAGCGTCCAGAAGGGAATTGACCGGCTCTACGAGAAGGGTAAGATCAAGGACACGTCCCTGCGCGACGCAGGCAAGCAGGAAGCTCTTTATAGAACGTTTCAGGATAAAACGGTGCTGTCTGACGCTGCGATCGGCGTCAGGAGCGCGCTCAACAAGGCACATATCGGCGATGTCGGCGCGGGCGATATCGTGCTTCCGTTTGCACAGGTTCCGTCGAACCTTGGCGCACGTGCGATCGAGTATTCCCCGGCTGGTCTGATTGTCGCGGCGACCGATTTTGTCAACATGGTCAACTCCGCGAAGAACGGAGAACTGACAGCGGCGCAGCAGGCAAAGGCCGTGCAGGGCGTAGGCCGTGCGCTGACCGGTTCCGGCATGATCGCCATTGCGGCGGCGGGTGCGCTGCGCGGCTGGCTGAAAGTGACCGGAGACGATGAGGACAAGAACAAGGACGCACTGAGCAAGACGTTTGGCCTTGACGGCACACAGCTGAATATCAGCGCGGCTCTGCGCGATATCCGCGGCGAAGGTGCGGAGTGGCGCGACGGAGACCAGCTGCTTTCCATCGGCTTCCTTGATCCGCTCAATGCACAGCTGACAACGGGCGCGCTGATTGCGGACGATATCCGCAATGAAGAGGGCGTGACGGCAGGGCGCGTGCTTGGGAACTCGCTTTCCGGCGCGCTGCAGTCTGTGCTTGACACACCGGTCATGTCCACGTTCCAAGACGTTGCGAATAACTACGAATACAGCACGGCCAGCACGCCGGGCGGAAAGGTTCTGGACGCGGCGCAGAAATACGCGGCGAACCAGCTTTCCAGTGTGATCCCGAACTCGCTGCGCGGCATTGCGCAGGGTCTCGACGATACAGAGCGCAACGCCTATTCCTCGGACAACGTCTGGCAGCAGGCAATCGACAACGCGAAGGCGTCTATCCCCGGTCTGCGGGAAACGCTGCCTGCAAAGACGGACGTCTGGGGAAATCCGGTCAAGAACGAGGGCGGCGTCCGGAACTTCCTGAATCGCAATATCAACCCCGGCAATATCACGACGTACAGAACCGAAGCCGTGTCCAATGAGATCACAAAGATCAGCGAGGCTACAAACACATCCCTGTACCCCGACCGTACCGCTCCGCGCTCTTTGAAGGTCGACGGGGAATCCGTGGCCCTGACCTTTGAACAGCGCAGTATGTATCAGAAAGCCTACGGTGACGCGTATGCTTCCGCCGTCTCGTCCCTTATGAACGACAAGAATTACAAGGCCATGCCGGACAGCATGAAAGCCGAAATTCTCAAGCAGGCGAAGGACACCGCAACGGAGCAGGCGCGTGACAGTCTCGGTATCGGATACGAAATGAAAGCATCCGCGCAGAAGATCTTGGAGACGTCCGGCACAGACCGGAACAATGCCATGATCGCAGCTGCGGTCAAGGCACAGCATTACATGTCCGATGACACGAAGAAGCAGCTTTCCGACGTGGAAAAACAGTTCGGCGGAGCTGATTATATCGGCCTTTCGGAAGAACTGATCAATTCCGCGAAAGAGAAGGTCAGCGACTATTACAGCAAGGTCGAAGCTGCGAAGTACGGCGGTGAGCTGTCTCAGGCGGACAAGGATCTTGCCGACAAGAGCAGCAAAGAGCTTGCAAAGTATTTCATGGATAAGGCCATTGAAGCCCGGTATACCGACAGCAACAAGAGCGGCACGAAAGCCGACGAGTATCTGAAAGCCTATCGGCAGGGCGAGATCAAAGACGCCATAGCGCTTGCCGTTCTGAGCGACAAAGAGGTCAAAGCCTATGACAGATTCGGCAAGAGCGCGAAGGTTACGCCGGAAATGGCACTGCAAGCCGCAAATGCGCATGCCGGTATGAAAGATGTTAAGGACGAAGACGGCAAAGTCACCAGCAGTGCCGAAGATCAGTTTGACGCGTGGTTGGACAAGCAGAAGTGGACGGACGACCAGAAATCCGCGATCCGCATGGGATTCTACTCTGACAGCGTAAAGACCTATGGGTATCTTGCAGATCAGCTGCGCAAGGGCAACATCAAGACGGCTGACGCGAAAAGCGAGCTGACAACGTCCTATCAGGCCGGATGGTCTCACAATGTCAAGGACACCGGTGCGAAGATGGCGGACTACATAGACGCGATCGTGGAGTTTGAACAGGCTCCGAGCGACAGCGAGCGCAAAGCCGCCGGGTACAAGAACAAGTGGACATGGTTCTGCGATTACCTCAATACCACGGATCTGACGCAGGAGCAGAAGTTTGCAATCGCAATCAGCATGGGCGATTATGCTGACAAGACCAAGGAAAAAATCTGGGCTGCGCTCAGATAGGAGGTAGGAATGGTACAAAAAATCAGAAACGTCCTGTACATCACGCTGCGCGGCGTTAATCTGGAAGAATGCACGAATCTGAGTTTCAAGATTGTGCAGGGCGACAGCTTTTCTAAGTCGTACACGCCGACGGTATCTGACGCGACGCACTTCACGGTCGAGATTCCAAAGGCCGACGCGGACAGTCTGACTGTCCGTCCGGCTCGCTGCCAGCTGACGTATACGGACGAGAACGGCAACTCGCGCGCAACCGAGATCGCGGTTGTCGACGTGGAAGAACTGCTGTAAAGGAGGTCAAGCATGGCAGACGCAGTACATGAACAGCGGCTGAATATGGCCGTAAAACCAAACACGGCTATAATGCGTGTGCAGGAGGTTGCAAGCGTCCCGGTCGTGGCGACCATTGAAGTCGGTACGGTCACGACCGGTGAGCCGGGTACGAACGCCAGCGTCACGAACTCCGGCACAAAGAAAGAAGCCGTGTTTGATTTTGTAATCCCGCGCGGCGCGACCGGCAGGGCTGGTGACAAAGGAGATAAGGGGGACAAGGGGGACAAGGGCGATAAGGGCGACACTGGCGCGACCGGAGCGACGGGTGCGCAGGGCGAACCGGGAAACGGTTTTGTGATCAAAGGCTATTATGTTTCCATTTCCTCGCTTTCTTCCGCCGTCACGAACCCGGAAGTCGGGGACGCATACGGCGTCGGAAGCGCAGCTCCATATGACATTTATGTCTGGGATCCTGTAACTGCGTCTTGGGTCAACAACGGCCCATTACAGGGCGCGAAGGGCGACAAGGGTGACAAAGGCGACAAAGGAGACAAAGGTAACACTGGCGCGACCGGAGCGACGGGTGCGCAGGGCGAGCCGGGGCCGAATCTCATCTCGGAGGAGACCGCGACAGCGCTGACAGGTCTTCTGAAGGGCAACGGCACACATGTCGAACTGGCTGTTCCGGGTAATGACTACCTCACGGAATCTGATTTATTTATCTGCACCGTAACATCCTCCAACGGCACTTATTCTTGCGACAAGACGCCTGCGCAGATACAGGCGGGAATGGCGGCAGGAAAGGTCGCGCTTGCGTTGCTGAACAATGCGGCGTACTTTTTGTCCGGCCTGTCGCAGACAGTAGCACAATTCACCCGTACGGCAGGAACGACAGTCACGACGCTCAACGTTCAGCCGACAGGTGCGGCTACGATGATGACTACGACACTACAGAAGGGCCCGCCTGTCACCGATCTTGAAGCCAACAAAACAAGCAACACGGCCTGTCCATCGGCTAAAGCCGTCTATGACGGTGTCAAAAATATTATTCAAACATATTTGAATCGTAATAGTAGTGTTGACGAAGCCGACACTGATTACACAACACTGATGGCGCGCGGATCGTCGTTAAATTCTACAGCGGCCACGCCTGCCGTGAACGGCGCTATTGCGTGGCAGTACGAATAAAGGAGATTTGCATGTACATCAATTGGGAAACCATCATTACCGCAGGAAAAATCCTCGGCGCGCTCGGCGTCATTGTCAGCGCTGTCGTCGCGCTGTACAAGACCGTCGAGAGTATCAAACTGCAAAAAAACGATATTTGCAGCATCAAGGAAGAGCAGACGCTTCTTTGCTATGGCATTCTGGCTTGCCTGAAAGGGCTGAAAGAGCAGGGCTGCAACGGCCCCGTGACGCACGCCCTTGACAAACTGGAAAAGCACCTGAACGAGGAAGCGCACGACCAACACAATAACGCCCATAGGGCGTAAATTTGAAAGGAGTACATACTATGAACGCAAAATGGTGGAAAGCCGCGGGCATCCGCGCAATCAAGACTATCGCGCAGACGGCAGTCGCAACCATCGGTACGAGCGTTGCACTGGCAGAGGTAAACTGGGTGCTCGTCGCGTCGGCGTCGGCGCTGGCCGGTATCCTGTCGCTGCTGACGTCGGTTGCTGGCTTGCCGGAGGTCGAGAAGGAATGAGTGTCAGAATTGGTCAGGCGAGTCTCGGGGAATCCGGGGCTCGCGACCAGCAGGCCGGGAATCAGAACGGAAGAGAATTGAACTTCTCAAGCTGGTATAGTGGCAGCTGGCTTTTCGTCCTGCGCTATAAAGACCGCGCAAAGGCAGAACGCGCCGCGCGGGCTTGCGAAGCTGCTGTTCTGAATCAGAATATTGGCTACGACCAAAATCAGCGAAACACGCTCCGGCAGCAGGCAAAGGCGTTGGACTGGGACATTGCGGCAATTACGCAGCCGTGTGAAACAGATTGCAGTGCGCTTATGTGCGTCTGCGCGGAAGCTGCGGGCGTTAACCTTGCACCGCAGTATTATGGTGGAAACGCCTGCACCACGTACAACATGGGGACGGCATTCCCGGCGACCGGTGACTTCATGAAGCTGTCGGAAGACAGATACACGAAGAACGACAGTTATCTGCTGCGCGGCGATGTGCTTGTATCCAGTGGACATACTGTCATGGTTTTGGAAGACGGAGCGAAAGCAAAGGAGGAATGCGAAGTGCGATATGAAAAACTGAAAGACGTCAATAACACGCTTTACCGGCAGACGCTGGATAAGCTCATTGCAAAGGGCTTTCTGACCGGTAAATCTGGCGAAGGAGAAGACATGATCCTTGACCTTGCCGAAGATAATGTCCGGATGCTCGTCATCCTTGATCGCACCGGCGTATTCGGGGATTAAGATATGCAGCGCGGACTTCCGATGAAGCCGCGCAGCGAGTGGGAACACTTGATTTCCGAATGGATCCTGAATGCTCAATACCGCGAGATCATGCGCCGGAACATCTGTGACGGCGCGACGGCGGAACAGCTGGCCGAACGATATGGATTTTCCGTCAACGGCATGAAGGGCATTATCAAACGTTGTACAGCGATCTTGTTAGAGGCAGGCGCGGAGTGATCCGCGCTTGCCTCTTTTTGCGCTTTATATGGCCGAAGGCTTGGTTTTTTGTGATGCAGGTTTGCCGCAGAATGATGATAGGAGCTGGCCAGCTTACTACATCTTCGGAGGTATTTTTATGGAATATGCAAGCAATGGCAAGGGCAATCTTGGTGTGACGCTTGGCGCAATCGGCACCGGTCTTGGCGTGCTGAACGGCGGTCTTGGCGGCATCCTCGGCGGATTCGGCGCGAATCCTGCTGCAGCTGCGGCTATGGCTGCGGGCGACAGCGACAACCACTTCGTCAGCCGGTATGAGGCTGGGCAGTCCGCGAGAATCGCGGAGCTGGAGACGGAAGTCAAGCTGCGCGACGCGAACACCTACACTGACAAGAAAATGCTTGAGCTGTACCAGTACACGGACGGCAGAATGCGTTCGATCGAGGAACAGCTCTGCCAGCAGCGTGTCATCAACGCGCAGACCACGGCGAACCTGTCCTGCATGCAGAACGAGATCGCGACTCTGTCCGGCATGACCAAGACGGTGATCCCCATCGCCAACATCTGCCCGGAACCGATGCAGCGGTATAACAGCTGGACAGCTCCGACCACCACGGCGACCACGAACGAGGGCTAAGACAAACGGGGCGGCATAAGCCGCCCCATCTTAAAACGGAGGGTATCTGTATGACAGTGACAATAGATCAGGCATTAAATGGATTAGAGCGATTCGCGCATAGTGAGCTTATTCCACGGTTGCCGGAAGGTATCGGCGTGGCTGTGGCTATTTTTATTCGTATGGTAAAGGACGGCGGAAAAGAGCGGCTGCTTGCGATGAAGGATAATTTCTTCGTGCAGCTGGCTGGGGCGCTCGACGAGGAAGGAAACGTCGACATCGACCGTTTATACAAACACGCTCGTGATGTGATCGACGGGAAAAAGATTAAGCTGTTTTCAATCAAGGACAAAGATATGCGATTCGACGTAACAGACGTGGACAAACTCTACAGATATATGCAGGAGGCGTGATATGCAGGGATACATTGAAAAGCTCCACAAGGAGCTGCACGAGATTGCGGAACGCCCAGTTTGCCGGGGCACAGTGGAAGAAGCAACGGGGATTGTTACGCTGCTGTGTATGCTGAAGAAGATCGAATACAAGCGGGGCTTCACCGAAGCTGATGCACACGAGTGGACAGCTCGCATGGAGAATATGGACGATACGACCGGCCAGCATTGGCCGATGGAGCAGACCACGGCAGTCATGCGGTCGCGCGGTCTGAACTATGATCCGGCTGTCTGGTACGCTGCTATGAACATGATTTACAGCGATTATTTCAGTGTCATTGAAAAGCATAAAGTCAACTATGTTGATTTTTATGTTGATATGACTGCCGCATTCCTTGACGATAAAGACGCGGGCGGCCCGGACAAAAAAATCAGTGCGTACTACCACTGCGTAGCGTCCTGATTTTGTGGCAAATTTCGTGGCAAAAATGCGTACCAAAAGCATGTTTTGCGTGTCAGGATAATGTTATGCAGAGCATGAAGATGAAACACACAAAACACTGGAAACCCTTGACACACAAAGAAAAAACCTGCAACCCGTTGAGATTGCAGGTTTTTCTTTTTGGTCGGAGTGTCGGGATTCGAACCCGGCGTTATTGACGTAAAACTATTGGAAATACAGGGCTTTTTAATTCGTGGCAAATTTCATGGCAAAAACGATGCGCGAAGGGCGTCGACGGCATCCTTGTAATCAGATTTTACCACATGGGTATAGATCTTCTTCATCGTCTTCGGATCCGACCAGCCGCCGACCTGCATGATAAATTTCTCCGGGGCTTTTTTGTGGATGCAGAGCGAACAGAAGGAATGCCGAAGGCCGTGTGTCCCGACTTCCGGAAGCCCTGCTTCTCGGCAGATCCTGTTGATATGCTTGCAAAGCGTGTTCTCACCGCCGGTATAAACAAATTCATCAGATTTGTCCGCCTGGTCGACGAGCTCGCAGAGCCGCTCAATGAAGATTGGCACTTCTCGCCGGGAGGTGGTGTTTTTATTGGTCTTCTTGTTTTCAAGCCCGCTTTTACCCCTGACGGTTGCGCCGCGCACGTAAATCAATTTCTTTCGCGTATCGATGTTTTCCCATCGCATACCGAAAACTTCGGAGCGCCGCAGCGAATGCAGCGCAAGCAGGATCGGAAGCTCCAGATTATCACCCTCGGCGGCCTTGAGAAATACAGGGATTTCCTCCGGTTGGAGAAACGGCTTTTCATCCTGCACGAGCTGCGGCAGTCGGACTTTTGGGATGCGCAGATTCTTGTAGTTTAGCGTGGCGGTAATAAGCGCCCAACAGTTAAAAACTGTCTTCGGGGAAAATTTCTCCGCTTCTGCGTTTATGGCCTTTTGGCAGGCGCTGTCCGTCAACTCTTTGTAAGTGAGCTGCATCAACTGACCGAAGTGATTCTTCCTGTATGATTCGTAATTTACAACCGTTGACGGAGAGGTGGAAGGACCAGCGATGAATGCAATATATGAATCGATCATGTCGGCAAGCGTTTCTTCGCTGCACGGGGCGGGAAGATCCGCTTCGACGCCGATCTTGAACTCCAAAGCGGCCTGTTCCGCTTCTCGTTTTGTAGGAGCTGTGAAAGACTTCTTTTGCCCGTTTACCATCACCCGGCAGCGGTAGGAGCCGGACGGCAGTCGTTCAGCTTCGGGGACTTTGACTTTCCTCATGCTGGTTCTCCTTGCGAATAATACGAACAATCGCAATCCCGGCGGTTACAATCGACGCGACAATCAGGCAGATAAACACCAACGCTGCAATAGATAGTTTGCCGTCTTGAATCAGTCCTACGTTCTTGACTTTTGCGTCGAATACAAGATAAGCAATTATAGACATTGCAAAAAATACACAGAAAAACACGAGGATATAACATATGGAATGCACGGACTTGATCTGCTCCCGCTGGGCTTTGTCTGTAGCCGTAAGCCTGGCGTTTTCGACCTCCAAGTTGTGAACCCTGTCCTGTAGCTCGCTTTGACTTCCAACTGCATGATCCAGCCCGAAGAGATCATCAAGCGATAGCCCAAGCGTATCAGCGATTGCAGCTTCGTTGTACAACAGTGGGTTTGCCTGCACGCCAGAGTTGACGCGGCTTACATTTGAGTATGGGACACCAGACCTTTCCGAAAGCGCGCTGATCGTCATTCCGACTTCGTTTCTTCTCCGTTTGACTTTTTCTGAATAGGCTTCAAAAAACGGTGCAAGCTTCTCCATTGATGTCAAAACAAACGCCTCCAACAGCAAAATTCCGAAAATAGGTTAAAATCCGCAAATTTGAATGCACGTTTTGCTAATTCTGCGCAGCAATTTGCAAACTGGGGTGTGGACTTTTACAAATATTATCTGCTACGCTGGAAACGTACTCAAGCGGTGTTCCCACTCGCTGCGAGGGAAGCCCCGCCGCTTTTCCAGCGGGCGGCGGGGCGGATTTAAGGATTACAGTTTTTGCACGGAACGTATCCCATATTGATCACACTGTCACGCGTGCCGGTATAGTACCATTTGTTGCTCTCATTCATTTTAGAAACGCTTTTACACCATGTATAATGAAACTTCCCAGTGTTTGTATTTATGATATAGTCGTATGATGCTGCACTTGTTTGAGGCTCCTGCTGAACTTCTGGCTGCGGCATTGCGATTGCAGACGTTGGCTCATTCGGACTTTGCTCATAACTGGATGATATTCCGGACGCGCCTGATTCGGAAACCCCACGGTTGTAGCCATATTGATATCCTTCCTGCCACACGGAATCAACATCAAACGATGCGCCATCCGAAACGCCCTCTTCATATCCCTGCTCGTAGGAATCTTCTGCAAGGCGCTTATATTCGTCTTCGGTATCAGCACGCCCGCGGTCATAGCCGTCGCTATATCCGTTGTCGTAGTCATTATAGTGCTCGTCTTCTGCTTCGTTTCGCCCAGCGTCGTATCCTTCGCTGTATCCATCTTCCCGTGCTTCGGCAAGCCGCTCGTCCAGCTGTGATTG
>ERZ1026898.358-NODE-358-length-29393-cov-7.455041_pt1 | contig 29393 bp, 32 predicted proteins | sample MGYA00380178_ERZ1026898 | MGnify/ENA primary metagenome ERZ1026898 (study PRJEB33269, sample SAMEA4719814) | human gut metagenome | biome: human-associated habitat; feature: organic feature; material: feces | place: Cameroon | collected 2013-10 ...
TACTTTGCAAAAGTCCAATGACCGAGGTTTGCCTTAGTCTATTTAACTACACTAAGCCTTAAAAATAGCAAACAGCCGCAAGGGCTTTCCATACGAACGATTGGCAATAGGCATTTCGAGAATTCCGTGCCGCTTGCGCGGCAACGGTGCGTCGAGGTCGCCGCCCCCTACAAATGCGCGCCAATAAATTCATACAGATTTCGCGGGCGGATAATATCCGTCATACAAGATTGTGCCGATTTGCAATATTGCGTAATTTCCTATCGCCGCTTATATAATGACAAAAACCGACCTAAGAATCACAGGTCGGTTTAACTTTTTATATCTGCAAAAGCAGTGCGGATATATTTATTTAAGTATCTTTCTGAGCTTGCTGCTCAGGCGCAGGCAATAGAATGTAATCAGCTTTGACAGGGCGTAATCATAGAGCAAAAACGCGATTATGCCGAGCAGCGCTATCGCGGGTATCGCCCACTTGCCGAGGAAGTCCGGCAGGTCGGGGTCGATGCCCATAAATTTTATCATCAAAAAATATGACAGAGTCATGACACCCGCAAAGGTCAGGATTTTTATAATATACTCGACCGCGCGCGGCGTTTTGCTCTCGAGCACGGATTTGAGCACGGGATAATAGCCGAAAAAGACTGCGTAGATTATCGCCGCCTCTTTGTTCGGGACGACTATCAGCGACAGCACGGACACCGCCGCCCACACGCCGAGCGCCCATTTTTTATCAATCTCAATTACAATGACCGCGACAAACAAACTCGATATCGCGGGGAGCGCGAGCTCGAGATTCGGTATGAGCGAGATCAGCGCCATAAGAGCGACAGACAGCGCCGCAAAAACGGCGCTGAGGGCTATTTTTGATGTTTTCTTCATTTCGCGTTTCATATATCAGCCTCAACAGCACGGGATAAGGTCGCCGCCCATGCACTCGCAGCAGCAGTCGGCGCAGAGCAGACCGGAGCAGACATCGCAGGCGTCGCAGCCGTTCGACGATTTGCGTGTGCTGCGGAAGCCGCCGTTTTTCGACGAATCGAGATTTTCCTTTGCCGCCGCATATTCGCGGTTGTTGGGATCCATCCTGCATGCGCGGTCAAAATTCTCGGATGCATAGTCGAGCCAGCCGCGTCTCTGCTGAGCCGCGCCCTTGAGATAATACCACTCCGCGGTGCGATACTGCTCGGGGATTCCGTCGAGCAGAACCAATGCGTCCTCTATCCTGCCGCTGCGTATTTTTTCGCGTATATCGGACAGGTCGGACATGTTGTTCGCATATGACGAAGAGCGCGAAGACGATGAGGACGAAGAGCCGCCGAGTCCGCCACGGAGCATGACTATCTGGTCATATGCGTCGTTGAGCTCCTGCATCTTGCCGTCGTCCGACGAATCGCTGTATTTGCGGGCGAGCTCGCGATAAGCGTTTCTTATCTGCTCATCACTCGCCGTGTCCGGCACTCCGAGAACCGAGAACGGATTCTTTTTCATTCTTCACACCCTCTTTCTTTCTGAATACTTCCGTCTGCGAAGCGAGCATTCCGTCGCAGACCACATTTTCTATTATATCCCCGAACCGATTGAACTTCAGCCCACCGAGCGCATTCGCCGTCTCGCCCGCCGTGAGGTCAAGGCGCTCTTCGGCAAATTTTCTGAACTCATCGCCCGAGAGGCTGTTTGCATCGGGGAATTTTGCTTTCAGCGGATTATATGACCCGCTCTTTATATCCTTTTCGATATCGTCAACGGCATCGAGCAGATATATCCACCTGCCCAGAAGATAGCCGAAACGCCACAGCTGTATTTTGTCCTCGCCGTAGTATCCCTGAGAGAATATCGCGGCGAGCATCTTGCCGGACGGATCCGCCGCCTCGTCGAGCGACGCCGTGCCTGATTTTTCGATTTTCTGCTGTTCTTCCATTGCGGCGGCGACGGCACGGTCGAGCATCTCCTGCCGTCTCGCGGCTTTTTTGTGCATGAGCGAAAGCGCGGGCTTTATGAGCCGACACGCAAGGCGTTTGAAGAATCCGCCGTCCGCGATATCGTCGAGCAATTTATAATAAGAGACGATTATAACAACATCGGCGCTGCGCTCGAGCTCCGCATCGTCGGTGCATTTGAGGCACTTCTTCGCAGGATTCACGCAGCAGCGTCCTTTTTCAAATTTCCCGCACTGCTCCTGCAGAGCCAGGCGGACTATCGAGAGAAAAGTGAAATCATAGCTCAGAAGCATTCTTGCTATCGGGGTATATAATCTGCCGAGCACTCTGCACTCGGAGCAGTATACGCCGCGGTAGAGCTCATAATCCTTGATTTTGAGCTCGGGCTTGAAAGCTTTGATATAGCCTGTCATCTTTTCCCCCAAAAGTTTTTCTGTGTCTCTTTAGCTTATTTTATATCAAAGAACCTCAAAATCGGTTAACGCTTTGTAAACTTTTTGCTTCAGTCCTTGCAATAGTGCTTTTTCAGGTGCTTTACCGCCTTTTCATAGCCCTCAAAGCCGAAGCCGATATATGTTTTGACGCAGGCGGGGGTTATATATGAATTCTCGCGGAACTCCTCGCGCGCGGAAATATTTGACAGATGTACCTCAACCGTCGGAATACCGACCGCCTTGAGCGCGTCATGTATAGCGATGCTCGTATGCGTATAAGCCGCGGGGTTGATTATTATCGCGTCAACTTTTTCATAATACGCCTGCTGGATTATGTCAACGAGCGTGCCCTCGTGGTTCGACTGAAAAAACTCGGGCTCCATGCCGTTCTCTTCGCAGCGCGCGCGGATATATTCAACAAGATCGTCATAAGTCTGCCTGCCGTAGATATCAGGCTCCCTTATGCCGAGCATATTCATATTGGGTCCGTGGATAACATAAACCTTCATTTATAACCTCTTCCTTTCAGAATTGAATTGATTTATTGCCTGTTCGGTGATAAAATTACTTCGTAAAGATAAAATCCGTGACGCAGGTCACAGCAGGAGTGAAAATATGATATACACGATTGAAAACGAATTCTTGCGCGTCAGCGCGGAGGACGACGGAGCGCAGCTGAGCTCAATCGAGCTCAAGGAAAACGGAAAAGAGTTCCTCTGGCAGGGCGATCCGTCCGTCTGGTACGGAAGAGCTCCGGTACTCTTCCCGATAATCGGTCAGCTCTTGGACGGGAAATACCGCTATAACGGGCGCGAATACGAGATGCCGAAGCACGGCTTCGCGCGCCACTCGGTGTTTGCTATCAAAGAGCAGAGCGAAGATTCCATGACCTTCTCCCTCGCGTCGAGCGACGAGACGAGAAAGTGCTATCCGTTCGAGTTCGAGCTGATGATAAAATATTCCGTCAGCGGACACACGCTCCGCTGCACGAGCACAGTCATAAACAAGACCGACGGCGAGATGTATTTCTCAATAGGCGCGCACCCCGGCTTCAACTGCCGCATAGGCGACGCGATAGAATTCGAAAAAGGCGAAAATCTTCGCACGATGAGAATAGATTCAAACTCCATTCTCATGGATGAGACTTTCCCGGTCGAGCTCAAAAACGGGCGCACTATAAGGCTCACCGAGCATATTTTCGACAAGGACGCGCTCATTCTTGAGGGACTTAATTCAGAGAGCCTGCGCCTCGTAAGCGGCGACAGGACTGTGAAATTCACCTTCGGCAAAGCGCCATATCTCGGAATATGGGCGAAGCCCAACGCGCCATATGTCTGCCTTGAGCCGTGGTACGGGGTCAACGACAGCTGCGACAAAAAAGATTCGATAGCTAAAAAGCGCGGCATCGAAAAGCTCGAAAAAGGCGAAACTTTTTCGTTCGACTGGACAGCCGAGCTTGAAGGCTGAAAAAATTATATCCGACTGCCGTTTTCGCGGCAGTCTTTTTTTATGCCTTGAAGCGGTAGCCCGCGCCCCACACGGTTTCGATATACTGCGGGTTGGAGCTGTCCGTCTCGATTTTATCGCGGATCCTGTTGATATGGACGGTGACGGTCGAGGTCTCGCCTATCGCATCGAGTCCCCATATTTTATCGAAGATTGCATCCTTGCTGTAGACCACATTCGGGTTTGACGCGAGGAATGCGAGCAGGTCGAACTCCTTGTTCGTGAGCGTGACCTCTTTCTCGTTGACAAATACGCGGCGGGCGTGGGTATCTATCGAGAGCTTGCCGACATTTATAATATAATTGACCGGTTCTTCGCCCTTTGAGGTCAGGCGCTCGTAGCGGGCAATGTGCGCCGTGACGCGCGCGACAAGCTCGGAGGGACTGAACGGCTTGGTTATATAGTCATCCGCACCGAGACCGAGTCCTCTTATCTTGTCTATCTCGTCCTTCTTTGCCGAGACCATGAGCACGGGGCATTCCTTATGCTTGCGTATCTGGCGGCATACCTCGAAGCCGTCAATCCCGGGGAGCATGACATCGAGTATCACGAGGTCATAATCCGAGCCTAACGCCTTATCGAGTCCGCTCTTTCCGTCGAACTCCATCTCAACCGTATAGCCGTTCGCTTCGAGATAATCGCGCTCGAGTTCGGCTATATTTTTTTCGTCCTCAACAACAAGAATCTTTTTGCTCATTTTTCTCTCTCCTTCTTATTTTGCCTGCGGCAAATCTATTATCACCTTGAGCCCGCCGAGCTCGCTCTCATCCGCGCGGATGGACGCGCCGTGGCGGTCGGTTATCTGCTTTGTTATCGCGAGGCCGAGACCGCTTCCGTTTTTGTGACCCGTCCGCGCCTTGTCGCCTCTGTAAAAAGTTTCGAATATCTTATCGCGCTCGTCCGCCGGGACGCCCTGACCGTTATCTTCGATAGATATCTCGGTGTGTCCGTTTTCGCCGTTTTTGACGGAAAGCATTATTTTAGCCGTTCCGTCCTCCGCGCCGTATTTGCGGCTGTTGTCGATAAGATTGTTGAGCACGCGTCTGAACTGGGCGGGATCGATATTTATCTCCCTGTCCTCGTCGCACTCGAAGTTATATATGAACTCTATGCCCGCCTCGCCGAGGGTGTCGGCGGCATAGGCTGTATACTCCTCGAAGAAGTCCTTCGCCTTTATCTTTTCAAAATAAAACGGCACTTTGTCAAGGCTGAGCTTCGAGAGCATCGAAAGCTCGGAAACGAGGGTGTCCATGCCCTGCGCGGTGTCATAAATGACTCCGACATAGCGCATCTTTTTCTCGTCCGTGTCGGCGATACCGTCAAGTATGCCGGAGGCGTAGCCTTTTATAGTGGTCAGCGGAGTGCCGAGATCATGTGAGATGCCGGCGATAAGCTGCATTCTGTTCTCTTCATACTTCTGCTGCTGTTCGACCGACTCCTTGAGCCGCTGGCGCATCTCTTCAAAATCCGCGCAGACCTGACCTATCTCATTTTTTGAGCTGTAGGGCACTTTATAGTCGAGGTTGCCGTCGCGCAGCTCATGGGTCGCCGTCTGGAGTATGGTCATCGGCTCCATGATGCTCTTGAGCATGAGAATAACGAGCAAGCCGTTTGTTATGATTATCGCGACGACCGCAACGACCGCTGCGATGGTGATGACGTTATTGCCCCTTATCGGTATGCCGGAGCTGCCGCTGTAGATGCCGGAGCTGACTATTGCGTTTAGATTTTTATTGACGACGATTATTTTTACAATGCCCTCTCCCTCGACAGAAAAGACATCGGTGACGACCGTTCCGCTGTCGTCCGAGGTGACGAACGGGCTGTTTATATCGCTCAGGCTCTTGCCGCAGATATCAATGACCGCGCCGACCATCTCATAGACATCCGCTTCTACAGTCTTGTATATTATCTCGTCGTTCGCGAGGATCATAATATCCGAGCCGTCTCTCTGAATATTCGCACAGGCGCCGAGAACGGCGTCGCTTATTCTGTCCTCCATGCCGCTGCCTGACTTGGTTATCCCCGCTCTGAGCGGAGCGATACGCTTTTTGTCCATCGCGCCGAGCCTGTCGGTATCGCTCTTTTTCGGAGTCTTTATCTTGTCCTCAAGCGACGAGACATTGAACTGCGTCTTATAAAGCAGATAAGAGCCGAACGACGGGTCGAACGACATCTTCGACGTCGAAAAATATGTTATGGACAATGTGGTCAGCAATATGACCGCGGTTATAATCGCCACGGGGATAATGACCATAAGCATATTCGACACGACAAGTTTGTTTCTGATAGACATATTTTTGAGCACGGATATTCTCCTTTTTTGAAAAGGTTTTCCACCGCCGCAAACGCGGAATATCGAGGCATCTGCGGTCAAAAATAAGCTCGGTGATGATATTGAAAAACGGGTTTCGCTATGTCTTTGTCTTTCTCCTCGGCGCGGTAATATACAACCTCGTCGAGGTGATTTTCCGCGGCTACACGCACTGGTCGATGTCCGTAGCCGGCGGCTCGGTGCTGCTGATTTTTTATCTTCTGAGCGACTGGCTCGCCGCGCTCCACCCCGTGATAGGCGGTATGATAGGTGCGCTCGTGATAACCTGCATCGAGCTTATCGCCGGGGTGATATTCAACATTCTGCTCGGGCAGGATGTCTGGGACTATTCGAATATGCCGCTGAATTTTCTCGGGCAAATCTGCCTGCCGTTTTCGGCGGTTTGGTTCATTCTCTATTTCCCGGCTGAATATCTGTGCCTTGCGCTAAAAAGAAAATTCGAGCCGAAAGAGCAAAATCAGTTCGAGGCGATGTAATCGGCAATGCCGTCTACCGTCGCCTGGGCGAGCCTCTCCTGGACGGAATCCGACCAGAGGAGCTTGCACTCGCTGATATTGCTGACGAAGCCGTATTCTATGAGCACGGCGGGGCACTCCTCAATTCTCGTCACGCGGAACGGATACATATTCGTGCCGCGGTCTATCTTATTCAGAGTCGCCGAGCCCGCACCGGAATATATGCTGCTCTTATAGGCGGAGACTATCCGTTTATGAACAGCTGACGCCAGCGGGAACGAATATGCCTGATAGTAATATGCCGTAGTGCCCATCGGGCTTGCGCTCTCGCTCGAGTCGCAGTGGACGGCGATAAACATATCGGGGTTCTTCGTCCTGCCCATATTCGCGCGGGCGTCAAGCGAAACATATGTGTCATTAGAGCGCGTCATAATGACTGTTGCGCCGCGAGCTTCGAGCTTCGCTTTTATCTTCTGGGCAAGGAGCAGGTTTATCTGCTTCTCGTATTTTTTGGAGCTGTTGGGGTTATATGCGCATATAGCGCCGGAATCGTTGCCGCCGTGACCCGCGTCTATCATAATGACGCTGCCGCTGAGCGACGAAGCGGGCTTCGCCTTAATTTTGAGGGTGAGGCAGCCGTCCGAAGTATAGCCGACGGAATAGCCATAGAATCTGCCGGGGGTCTTGAGAGTCAGGCGCAAGGTCAGCGTTTTCGCCTTGCTGTCCGTTATCCACTGGGCGGCGGAAACTATCTTACTGCCGGAGACATTGACCTTGCCGACAACATTGCCGGAATGGCTGAAGGTGATATCAACATATTTTCCGTTGAACGCAGTCACGGCATAGAGCGAGCCGCCCGAAGCCTGAGACGAGGGGATATACGACTGGTTCTTGACCGCAACATTGAACGGAATCTTCCATGTGAAGCCGAATTTTATAGTAGTCGCGTCGGAGTTTGAAGAGCTCGAAACTACGGAGACTTTGTTCTGCGGAAGATTATAGCCCTGAGCTATTAACTTCGTCTTGCTCGCAAGTATATTTCTGCCGCAGGCGAGGCGGTAATATTTGCTGCCGCCGTAGGTATATTCGCTCGAAATATAATCAAACGTTCCCGCGGGGAGCGGAGAGCTGTATGGCACGCAATCATCAACTACATTAGCGGGCATCGTCTCGCAGAGCGAGGTTATCTCGCACATCTTCGATCTGCCCGCAACGCCCGCATAGGCGTAAGGCGTGAGCATCTTTGACGGGTCGAAATCGACATTGCCGCCCGTGCTCGGAGAGGTAGTGTCGGACGGTTTATCGGTTGACGGATGCTCGGTGGTATCGGGCTGGGTCGGGGTCGGCTCGGGAGTCGGAATGACCGCGCTGACGCTGACGCTCGCGCCGCTCATCGTGGCGGAGAGCCCGTTGAAGCTAGCATATACTTTTATTCTTCCGAGCGACTGCACTTTTGATGTGCTCGCGGGAATTGAGATCTTGCCGCTGTAGACGGCGAAATCCGAGTTTTCGTCGAGCTTTGTGCCGTTTTCGTCCTGAACGAAATTAGACTGCTGCTTGAGCTTCACTTTCGTGCCGCCGAGGCTCGCCGTAACATTCGAGCCCTTGAGCGCGGTCGCGGTGACGGTGATACTGCTGCCGCCAGGCACCTCCATAGATTTTGTCGGGGTTATCGACTCGAGTATTTTTATTTCATATGTAACGGTATATTTATGCGTCTTGCCCTTATGCTCAAAGCTGAATTCGTTCTTTCCTACTTTGAGTTCGGACTCGAACGAGAAATCGCCATTTGCCTCGCGTTTTACATCGTTGCCGTTGAGCTTCAAGGGGCTCAGCGGGCTGCTTGAGCCTGTAAAGGTTATTTTCGATTCGTTTGTGGTCTTTGTGCTGCCCTCAAAATTTCTGAGTTCAAAGTCCTTTTCAAGCTCCTCGCGGCTGCGCTCCGCGATATATTTGAGAATCGCCGAAGCGAGTGAATTATCCGACGAGAAGAACTCATAGTCATACATGACCGTTCCAACGCAGGAGTCGAGCGAATCGCAGGCATCGAGCTGTTCGGTTATCATCATCGCCTCGTCCGTGCCGTCGGACGCAAAGAGATCTGCACGCACAGCCGCAGCGAAGCTCAGCCCGCTCCCGCGCGCGGAGTCGTTCACCTGTTCGAGCGAAGAGACATATTTTTCGCCAGCCGAGGACTTGTCCGCCGGGAAGCTTATAAGAAAATCCGCAAATCTTGAGTCGAGCACAGCCGCGCAGTCCGCCGCATTTGAAGCATCGACGAAGAGCGCCGCGCTGATTTTTTTATTTTCGGAATGAATAGTGCCGACGGCGTTCTTTCTCTGCTCGGCGGTCATATCGCCGGAGAACGCCACGCAGTCGAAGCTGCTTCCGAGCGAAGATAATTCGTCTTTTCCGAACTCGGTGCCGCCGTAAACAAGGCAGACATAGAGTCCCTGCTCTTTCGCCTTTTCTGAGAGCGCTGAAATGACATCTATTTTCCCGTCCGAGCAGGCAAAGCCGCTCTCTTCGGGGATTGCAATAAACACCGAATCAAAGCCCTTGTTTTTTATATTTTCCGCCGCTTTCGCTATTATATCGGAGTTTGTCTTTGTGTCAGAAGAGGACGAAAGACCGAGCTTGTCCGTTCTGACGAAAATTGCGGAAAGCTTCGCGGGGCGCGAAGTGACGAATTGTATATTGCTGCCGTCGTCGCCGGTGACCTCGGTCGTGCCCGGCTTTTTGCCGCCGAGGAATGACAGGATTTTATCCGTTCCGACTATGCCCGCGCCAACCGCCATGCTGACAAGCAGCAGGACAGCGACGGACATTACTATTACGGCATTTCTCTTTCCCTTCGTCATTTCATTTGCCCTCCGTCAGAAAAGTTTTCGCCAAAAAAGGATATGATATCCCCAATTTATAATAAGACAGTATACATTATAACATATTTTCGAGATTTTGCATTTCTTTTTTTGCGTTTTCGTTGATTTTTCCGAACATATATGAATATGAAAAAAGCGCGAATCCGCAATAGGCATTTAGCGGACGGACGAAAGACAGCTGGCGGGCGATAATATCACTGTTCTCCGCCCACTCGAAGCTCCCCGACCGGGCGTTTTTATCCTGAGTCCCGCACTTATAGGCGGCAAGCCCCCAGATTATCCCGACGCGCCCGTCGGAGACAGAAGCCCAGCGTTTTGCTGTTTTTTCAAATGGCAGAGACTGATTTTCAAAGCCGAAATAGACCTGCGGAATAATATAATCGGCGTAACCCGGAGTGGAAAGCCACAGCTCAACATCCGCGAACAGAGCGTTTTCGTTGCCATCGATGTTGCCAGCGGGACTTATCGAAAATATCTTGTCGCTGCCGTAGCTCTTGACGAGCGAATAGAGACCCGCCGCGAACGCGCTGACGCTGTCGCGCCGCCACTCGTTGAGTCCTTTATCCCCGCCGCCGGAGACATAAGCTTCATATTCCGCGCGGTCTATGCTCTCGTCGCGCGTGGGATAGAAATAGTCGTCGATATGTATGCCGTCGACCTCGTAGCCGTCCAAAATTTCGCGCACGCCGTCATATATCAGCGCGTGAACATCGGTTGACGCGGGGTCGAAATATATCCCGTTTTTGAGCTGGATAACGGCGTCCGTGCCGATAAGCTTTTTCGCCGGACTCCCCTGCGGCAGAGAGTCAATATTATCGGACGAGCTGACGCGAAACGGATTTATCCACGCATGAATTTTGAGTCCGGCTCTGTGGGCGCATTCGACCATCACTTTCAGCGGATCGAAGCCCGGGTCGCTCCCCTTGCAGGAATATTTTGACCACGGGAAAAGCTTCGACGGATAGACGGCATCGGCAAAGGCGCGGACATGGACAAAGACCGTGTTGAGCCTCATATCGGCGACATTATTAAACATCTCCTCCGCCCGCTCGCGGAATTTTTCTTCGCCCCGAGCTGCATCCGGCAGCTCATAGCAGCTTATCCACACGGCGCGAATCTCATCGGGCTTCGGAGTGTAAACGGCGGAAGTTTCCGCTGTGCTATCGCTCGTCTGTTCCGGAAGTTTTGCGGGAGTCCGGGCGCATGAGCAGAAAAGACATAGCAGAATAATGCAGGCAAAAAGGCGTTTCATTTTTTATTTCTCCTTTGTTTTTTGTCTGCTATATATCTATGCGTGTCCCGCATAAAAAAGTCAGAAGCCGCTGCAAAACACAGCGGCTTCAATAAATATATCTTATTTTATATTCCCGTCAATGACATCGCGCAGGCTCACGCCGTCGAGATATTCGTTGATGACGCGTTCAAGTCCCTGCCAAAGCGGCAGGGTCAGGCAATCCGCGCAGCGCGGGCACTCATTGGACTTACTGTCGAGGCACGCCACGGGCGCAAGGCTGCCCTCGGTGAGGCGCAGTATCTCGCCTACAGGGATATCCTCCGGCTCGCGCGCGAGGCGGTAGCCGCCCTGGAATCCGCGCGAAGTTTTCAAAACCCCGTCGCCCGTTAAAGCGGGCACAATCTGTTCGAGATATTTTTTCGATATATCCTGCCTTGCGGCAATATCCTTGAGAGCAACGAAGCCGTCGCCCTGATTTTCATACAAATCGATAAGCAGACGCATGGCGTAGCGTCCCTTTGTGGAGATCTTCAATCAAATCACCTCTTTTTGGCGAGTATAGCACAAATTCCGCCGATTTTCAAGCAATCAGTCGATAACTACCTCTCTGTGCAGCTCGGACGAGTCATATATCGCCTGCATTATTTTGGAAGTTCCGATGGCGAGATCGATATCGGCGCGGTTATGCTCATGATTTATAACGCAGTCGACAAATGAATTTATCTCCGCTTCGTAGAAATTGTTCGTTCTGAATTTCGGCTCGCTGCGCATGAGCATGCCGTTCTTGACGGAATAGATAACAAAGCCCTCGCCGTATTCGAGCCTTATGCCCGCCTTGTCGCCGATGAAATCTATATATGTCTCATCCTCGCCGATGTTCTCCGCCCACGCGCCGTTGAAGGTTATGGTCGGACCGTCGGTTCTGACGATGCCGGTGACGGAATCGTCAACGTCGAAAACGCCGTCCTTGTCGGCGGTATTCTCCGCCCACATGTTCGTATAGACATAGTCTTTTATATTCTTGCCGAGCTTGCAGAACGCCTCGCCCGATGCGGTCAGGGGCTTGGGCTCGCCGCAGCAATAGAGAATGAGGTCGAGATAATGCACACCCCAGTCTATCAGCGCGCCGCCGCCGGACGCCGCCTTGCGTGTGAAGTCGCCGCCGATGCCGGGAATGGAGCGGTTCGCGCGGAAGCTCGCATAGACATGGTATACCTCGCCGAGCTCGCCCGCGTCTATAAGCTCCTTTATATGATTGACCGCGTTGCCGAAGCGGTTGCACACGCCGATGCTGAGAATTCTGTCCGTCTCATGGGAGACTCGCTGCATCTCGAGCGCCTCAGAGAGCACGCGCGCGGCGGGCTTCTCGCTGAGAACATCCTTGCCCGCTCGCATGAAGTCTATCGCTATGACCGAGTGCAGGTCATTATGGGTGCAGACGGAGACGGAATCAAGCTCCGGGTCGTCAAGTATCTCGTGATAGTCATAGACCGCTTTTCCGCAGCCGTATTTTTCGACCGCAGCGTCCGCTCTCTCGGGGATGATATCGCAGAAATACTTTATCTCCGCCTTTTCGTTTTTCATATATGCGGGGATATGCGCAGAGTTCGCTATCGCGCCACATCCGATTATCGCAACCTTGATTTTTTCTGACACTGAAACTCCTCCGTTTCAAGTTTATTTATCTATACATAATAATACCAAGACGGGCGCCAAAAGTAAACTCCGGCACAAAAAATATATACTTTTTTATTTTTTCGTTTAAATCGGACATTTTTTGCTTATTTGTTTCTTGTCTTTTCTCAGTGCAGGTTATATAATATAATTATATAGTTGTTTCAATTTTTATCTGGAGATGATGAAGTGAGTAAAGTATCCGATTTTCTCAACTCAAAAATCGTCAAGAGCGATGTCGGAGAAGAAACCGTACTGACCTGGAAAGAGACGCTCTCTTATGCTCTCGGCCGCGGTGCGCAGGGCATGAACACGAGCATGACCAGCTCGAAGTACATAAACTTCTTCCTGACCGACGTTCTTTTCAAAAAGCTCCCGAACCCCATGGGCGTTGCGTCAAAGATCAGATTTTTCTGCGGCATCTTCGACGCGATAAACGACCCGATGATGGGCGTTATCGTTGACAAAACGAGAACGAAGGACGGTCAGATGCGACCCTATATCAAATGGGCGCCGCTGTTCGTTTCGCTCGTCATGGTGCTGTTCTTCGTCGGCAGCGCAAACGCGAGCCCCGTTTTCAACATTATTTACACTACCTTCCTTTTCGTCATGCTCGACGTCACATACACGGCGTTTGATATTCCGATGGGCGCTCTCGCCTTTTCGATAACCCCGAGCGGAATCGAGCGAACGAAGCTCTTCGGAGTCAGTTCAATAACCCGCTCCGTCGTCGGCGCTCTGCCGCAGGTTTTCGTCGCGGGCGCTGCTCTGCTCCCCTATTTCAAGGATCACACCCCGCAGGCATATCTGACCTCCGCGATAATCTCCGCCGTGTTCATAGTCGTGCTCACGCGCCTTACATATCACAACACACGCGAGCGCGCTCAGCACCAGTCCGACACGCCGAGCGTCAAGGAGTGCTTCGCGCTCCTGTTCAAGAACCGTCCCCTGCTCATGCTCTTCTTTGCAAATATCTTCTTCCTTATCTGCAAGATACCCGAGCAGATTTCATTCTACTTTGTCGCCGACCTTCTTTTCAACAGAAAATACAACGTCTTTATAGACGTTATCAAATTCCCGGGCTTCCTGCTCGCGGGTATTCTCGTGCCCAAGATAGTCGAAAAGCTCGGCAAGCGCGCGGACTCACGCAGATTCTTCCAGATCTGCTGCGTCAGTGCAATAGTGCTCCACCTGCTCTTCGCGCTGACCACCTACGGCGGTCTTATCAACAAGCCCGCGGGCGAATCCGCTTCGATATTCACGGCTATACTCGTTATTCTCTTCACAGGTCTTACCACCATCCCGCTTGAGTTCAAGAACCTCATGCAGAAAGAGATGGAGGCTGAGACGGTCGACTACATCGAATGGAAAACAGGACGCCGCGTTGAGGGCATCATGCTCTCGATAATGAGCTTCACGGGAAAGATTGAGAACACCTTCGCTTCGTCTATCGGCATCGCCATTCTCGGCGTTGTCGGCTATGTCAGCCACACAGAGGGCTCGCTGATTCAGAACCACAACACCAATCTCGCGCTGTTTGCAATGACAACGATAGTCCCCGCCATAGGCTATCTGCTCATGCTCATACCTATACACTTCTATAACATCACCGGCGAGGGACACAGAAAGATGATGTCCGACATCGCCGAACGCCGCGCATCTATAGCCGCTGAGACTGCCGCCGAGATGCAGAGCGCAGGAGAGACAAAATGAACCCACGCTTCGTTTTCATAGCCGATACCCACCACTTCTCGCGCACCCTGTCCGACGGCGGCGAGGCATATGCCTACCGCAGCGGCTCGGATCAGAAGTGCCTCGAAGAGACGGGCGCGATAATCGACGCGGCTTTTGAGAAGATACTTGAAGACCCGCCCGCCGCAGTGATGATAGCCGGAGATTTGTCCGACGACGGCGAGCGCATATGCCACGAGGAGTTCCGCGAAAAGCTGCGCGAGCTTCAAAAGCACGTTCCCGTATATGTCATAACCGCGACGCACGACTGGTGCTGCGACGAGAATCCGCGCAGATTCACGGGCGGCGAAGTCACAAACGATGTTGAGACAGTCCCGCACGAGGAGCTGAGCGAATTCTATCGCGAATTCGGGCTCGACCGCGCGATAAGCTCATACAAGACACATCTCGGCATATACTCATATGTCGCGCAGATTGCCGACGGAGTCCGTCTGCTCGCGCTCAACGACGACCAGAACGGCAAAGGGCGCGCGGGCTACACCCCCGACCACATGACGTGGGTCGAGGAACAGATACGCAAGGCAAAAGAGGACGGTCAGCTGATGATCGGCATGGAGCATCACCTGCTCATCGCGCACATCCACCCGTTCATCACGAGCGGACACTGCGTCGGCGACCGCGAAGAGGTTGCCGCGAAATTGGCGGACGCAGGGCTTCGCTATATGTTCGTCGGTCACTCGCATATTCAGAGAATAGATACATTTGTATCACCCTCGGGGAATCCGATAACGGAAGTGAATATAGGCTCGCTGTGCGGCTATCCCGCGCCGATAGTCAATGTCACTGTAACGGACGACAACCGCCTGCACATAGTCACGGAGCATCTTGAGAGCTTCGAGGGCGCAGACGACGCGCAAGAGTTTTTGAAAGCGCACGCGGTGCAGATGATAGACCTGCCGCTCAAGGGCATACTCGTTAGCCGCGAAGAGTTCGGCAAAAGGCTCGACGCGCTCGGCGCGAACGGCAAGAAGATATCCGCGCTGCGCCCGATAGCAAAGCCGATTGCAAAGCTGCTGCTCGAATCCGATGTGATGAGCTTCTACAAAAAAGTGAATCGCTTGACCTTTGGCAAGGTGCTCCGCAAAGAGGACGCCGATGAGCTCGCGGACATGAAAGTTATCGACATTGTTCACAATGTCCTGCTCTCGTTCCTCGACGGCGGCATGAACGGAGTCGAGAGGGACAGCGCATACTACCGCCTCGTCACCGGGACGATATCGATCCCCTCGCGGATAATGAAAAACAACTCGCTGTTCAGAAAGCTAAACGAGTGCGCCGACGCGATACTCACGGGCAGCGACCCCGACCCCGAGGACGCAATAATATAAAGAATACAGGGCTTCCGTAAAAAAATCGGAAGCCCTGTTTGATTTTCTGCTGTCAATGGAAATCCCACGAATCGATATCGGCATAGACATCGTTGGCATGATTCGCGTTGCCGTATTTCAGCGTGCGCGTGTATATCGCAAGCCCGGAACGGTAGCAAAGCGGGACGAACGGCATATCGGCATTGAACGCATCTATAAATGTGTTCACATCGGACGAGCCTGCGAGAAACGCCGAATACGCAGTGCTCGCGGCGCCCGAAGTGTTGATGCCGTAAGCCACGCTGCCGCCGCTCTTGAGAAGCGGCAAAAGGCTCATATTCTCGGTGAGCTTGACCTCGCCTATATACATATCATATTTGCCGGACGCGACCGCCGAGCGGTAATCTTTTTCGCTCAGCGCGCTGACGGTGACGGAGATTTTGAGCTTTTCGAGCATCTCTTTTATGCTCTGCGCCGTCGCCGATTTGAAGCCGTTGTCTTTGTTGACGACTATCTTGAGAGTGAGCTGTTTTTTGTTTGCGTCCGCGCGCACAGCGTCATTTTTTGAAGTATATCCCGCCTCGTCGAGCAGCTTTCCCGCCGCTTCGAGGTCGGTTTTGACTGTATAATCCTTGCCGGAGATAACATTCCAGTCGGGGTTGAACGGAGTATACGCCGCTTTTGCGTGACCCTGGAACGACTCGTCGGCGAGCTTCGCCCTGTCAATGGCAAGCGCCACCGCCTGACGCACCTTCTCGGATGAGAGCGCGGAGCTGCTCTTGTTGAAAGCAAGATAGACTAAATTATTCATCAGGATATCTGCGACCGACGCGGAATAGCGGGTATAAGCGCCGCCGCGCAAATCGTCAAAAGCGAAGCTTATATTGCCGATGGCGAGGGTATATTTGAGCATGCTCAAGTCTTTGACATCATAGAGAGTGATGCTCGTTTTCTTCGGCGAGAAGTTGCCGCGCGCGCTGCTCGCTTTGAGATAGCCGACGCCGTTTTCCGAAGAATATGTGTATCTGCCTCTGCCCGCTGCGCCGTCCTCGGTCGAGCCGCCCTTTGTGACAGCAAAGGTCAAACAGTTGACGGCATAGGGATCGTCATCGGAGAGAGAGAACACGACGCTGTTTCCGCTGACTTTTGCGCTGCTGAAATTCGCAAGCTGAGTTTTATATGCGGGCGATTTCTTCGCGCTCTCAAACGAGGCGACAACATCGGAAGCCGAGACGCTCGAACCGTCCGAGAACTTTGCAGACGCAAGAGATACCGTCAGGGTTCGACCGCTGCGGCTGTAATTCGACGCGAGAAGCGGCTGAGGATTATAATTTTTGTCGAGGGCAAACAGACCGTCATAGATAAGCGACATCAGCTGTTGATTGAGCATACTTGTTGCCGTAAAGGGATTTAGCTTGTCGCCTTTTGAATAGGGCAGTTTGAGGGTCTGCACCGCTTCGACCGCCTCGGGCGGCATGGTGGTTGTCTCGTCCCCGCCGTCCTTTTTGTTTGAACAGCCGCCGAATGCGAAAGAAAGCGCGAGTGTCAGCACAAGTATCGCCGCCGCGGCGCGGATAATTTTTTTCTTCATACTTATCTCCTCTCGGGGAAGTGTAAAGTCATATAGCTTTACGTTATTTTATCAGATCTTTGATTATCTCGCCCGCCATTATCATGCCTGCAACAGGCGGCACAAACGATATGCTACCGGGCAGTGCCCTGCGCGAAGTCACTTCGGCGGTCTCGTTCGGCTTTATCGGCTGCTCGGGCGACCAGATGACTTTCAGGTGACTTATGCCCCTGACTTTCAGCTCACGGCGCATCACGCGACACAGCGGGCAAACCGAAGTTTTTGTGATATCGGAGACCCGAAAAAGCGTCGGGTCGAGCTTATTTCCCGTGCCCATGCACGATATCAGCGGTATCCCCCGCCTCTGCGATTTGACGGCTAACGACAGTTTTGCCTGAACGGTATCGACCGCGTCAGCCATATAGTCATAGCGGTTCTCGAAGAAATCCGCTGAATTTTCTTCGAGATAGAACCCGTCGATAATATTCACCTTGCAGTCAGGATTTATATCTTTTATTCTCGCCGCCGCGACCTGAGTTTTTTTCATGCCGACGGTTGAAGAGAGAGCATAGAGCTGACGGTTGATGTTGGTAATCGCAACCTCGTCATTGTCAATAACGGTCAGCTCGCCGACTCCTGCGCGGGCGAGCGCCTCAACAGTATAAGAGCCGACGCCGCCGAGTCCGAACACCGCGACATGACAGCGGCTCAGTTTATCAACCGACTCCCCGCCTATGAGCATTTCACTTCTTGAAAAGCGCGAAAGATCCAAAATATCTGCCTCCGGTAGTTTCTTATGGGATTATTGTACACCATGGGCGAAGATTTTGCAATTTTTTATTGATAAAAGCGCGGTTGCGGTTGTTTTTTTGTCCGCTAAAGGTTATAATTAAATGAATATCAATCAAAATAAAGGATGTCATTTGAAATGAAATTAGGAATAGTAGGTCTGCCGAACGTCGGCAAGAGCACACTTTTCAACGCCATCACAAACGCGGGCGCACAGTCCGCGAACTATGCGTTCTGCACCATCGAGCCGAATGTCGGCGTGGTCGCAGTGCCGGACGAGCGCCTGGACAAGCTCGCCGAGATGTATCACCCGGACAAGATAACTCCCGCGACGATTGAATTCGTTGACATAGCGGGTCTTGTGCGCGGCGCATCGAGAGGCGAAGGTCTCGGCAACAAGTTCCTCTCGCATATAAGAGAGGTCGACGCGATAGTACATGTTGTTCGCTGCTTCGAGGACGACGACATTGTCCATGTTGACGCGACTATCGACCCGAAGAGAGACATTGAGACGATAAACCTCGAGCTCATCCTCTCCGACCTCGAGATGGTCGAGCGCAGAATAGACAGAGTCGCAAAGCAGGCAAGAAACGACAAATCCGCAGCCGCCGAGCTCGAGTTTCTCAAGAGACTCAAAACCGAGCTTGAGAGCGAAGTGCCCGCGAGAAATGTCGAGTGCGACGAGAACGAGCGCGAATTTTTGGCTCAGATCGCCCTGCTCACCGCGAAGCCGGTAATATATGCCTGCAACATGAGTGAAAACGATTTTGCAAACAATATTGATACAAACCGCCACTATCTCGCGGTCAAAGAAATAGCCGCCGCAGAGGGCTCGGAGGTTCTGCCGATCTGCGCAGAGCTTGAAGCTGAGATAGCCTCGCTCGAAAAAGAGGAGCGCGAGATGTTCCTGACTGATCTCGGAATCGAGAAAGGCGGACTCGATCTGCTCGTCCAGCGCAGCTATCACCTGCTCGGTCTTATCTCATATCTGACCGCCGGCAAGCCCGAGGTCAGAGCCTGGACAATAACCCGCGGCACGAAAGCTCCCCAGGCGGCAGGAAAAATTCACTCCGACTTTGAGCGCGGATTCATACGCGCCGAGGTTATAAGCTTCGACGATCTCATCGCCTGCGGTTCGCTGACCGCCGCAAAGGAAAAGGGTCTTGTCCGCAGCGAGGGCAAGGAATATGTCATGAACGACGGCGATGTCGTGCTGTTCAGATTCAATGTGTAAAAGGAGTTAATTATGGCTGAAGATAACAACATTCTCGATTTTTATCCCGACGGCGAGGAGGATTCCTGCGCCGAGGACAGCTACGTTACTCTCGTTGACGACGAGGGCAACGAGGTTGAGATGTCGGTAGTCGACATAGTCGAGCACAAGGGCGAAAATTATGTCATTCTCCTGCCCGTTGAGAACATCGAATCGGGCGACATGCAGTTCGCCGTGATGAAGATCGAATACGACGAGGAGACCGACGAATACACCTATGTGACCGGCAACGAGCCGGAATATGACGAGGTTTTCGTGGAGTTTCGCGAGAGACTCGAACAGGAGCTGAGCATCATTGACGATGACGGCGACGAGTTAGACAGCGAAAACGACATCGATCATTTCGACGAGGACAACTGATAAAAGAACAAGCAAAAGCCGCCCGACTGCAATAAATACAGCCGGGCGGCTTAATTTTTATATCAATCCGAGCTTTTTGAACGCGTTATAGAGTCCGTTTGAATTTATATCGTCGGTCACCATATCGGCGGCCGCGCGCAGAGCCGGAGTTCCGTTGCCCATGGCGACTCCGAAAGAAGCGAAGTCCATCATCTCGAGGTCGTTGTCACCGTCACCGAAGGCTATTGTCGCGCTCTGGGGCGCGTCAAAGCGGCGCAATATCTCCGCCATGCCGGTGGCCTTGGTATATCTGCTGTCTGTCACCTCGCCGCAGCGGTCGCCCATGCTGCCGAAGCTGTAGCGCACGACGCTGAACCTGTCCCCGAGGTCGGCGGCAACATCGGAAAGCCCTTTCGGTGCTCCGTAATATATGAGCTTTTCGGCAACCGTAAGTTCGGGCACGCTCTTGACTATTTTTGTCATGCCGAAGAGCGAATCTATCTTGCCGCGATCGATGCCGTCGGCGAGATAATGCTCAACTATTGCATCCGCGCACCACTTTTCGAGCATCAGCGTGTGCTCTGTCTGCACGCAGTACGGAGTGTGCGCGGCGGTGAAATAATCCGAAAGAAAGGTTATATATTCTTTTGAAAAGCAGTGCTGAGCTATGCACTCGCCGTTTGCCATAACATATGCGCCCGACGAGCATACCGCGCCGTCGAAATCCACCTTTTCAAGAAGCCACGGATATATCTGCGAACGCTGTCTGCCAGTGCAGACGAAGAGCTTATGTCCGTTCGCTTTTGCGGTTTCCAGTGCCTTGAGCGCTGAGTCGGCGAGCTTGCCCTGAAAGTCGACAAGCGTTCCGTCTATATCAAGAAAAATATATTTGCAGTCCATGCATTTCCTCCGAAAGCGTTTTCATTATGATAGCACAACCCGCGCTTTTTGTCCATTGCCGATTGAAAAAGCCGGTGCGTTTATAGTATAATCTTTTACACAGGGAATTTACAAGGCGGTGGAAAGCATGACTGATATTGAACACGCAAAACAGCTTCTTACAGACGAGGGATACACCTGCGTCATTTGCAGGGGCGATGACATACACACGAGCGAAAAGCGCGGAGTCGCGCCGCTCATTGAGCTTTTGGATAACAAAGCTGATGTCCGCGGATATTCCGCCGCAGACAAGGCAGTCGGCAAGGCGGCGGCGATGCTGTTCGTGTTGCTCGGCGTCGGCGAAATATATGCCACGATTATGAGTCGGAGCGCAAAAAAGATTCTTGACGGACACGGGATAAAATATTCCTGCGGCGAAGAAGTCGAATACATAATAAACCGCAAAAAAGACGGCATGTGCCCGATGGAAAAGGCGGTTCTGGACATCGACGACCCCGCCGAGGCTCCGAAAAAAATAAAAGAAACAATCGAAAAGATGAGAAAGGGCGGCTGACATGAAGCTTCACTACATGGGCAAATTCAACCTCGACCCGGACAGCCTGCCGCAGGCGGAGCACAAGAGAGGCGCGGTGGAATTCAAAGAGGCGGACAGCATGAAAAAATTGTCCGTTATTGCGAACATCGTCGCCTGCATAATACTCGTCATTCTCGGCGCGGCGGCGTTCTTCAGAATTGTTCCCGTTGCAGAACCAAAATCCGCGACAATCACCTGGTTTGCGGCGCTCCTCGGCTCTATAGTGATAATCTTCCCGCACGAGCTGCTCCACGCCCTCTGCTTCAAAAAAGATGTGTATCTTTACACAAATCTCAAGCAGGGCATGCTATTTGTTATCGGCACGGAGACGATGAGTAAGGGCAGGTTCATATTCATGTCGATGCTCCCGAACTTAATTTTCGGCATCGTTCCCTATGTTATCGGCATGATTTTCCCGAAGCTTATATTCCTGACCATGTTCGGCATGATCTGCACGAGCATGGGCGCGGGCGACTACTACAATGTTTTCAACGCCATGCGCCAGGTGCCGAAGAACGGAAGAGTATATATGTCCGGCATGCGGTCGTATTGGTATGTGGAGGAATGATGCTGCAAAGGAGCTTAGAAAATGTCATTAAAATCATTTTGGAATGAGCCTGTTTTCGGAGATGAATCGGCTGCCGAGAAAGCTGAAAAAAGAAGGAAAAGAAGTGTCTGTTTTCGTTGGACTGTGTGGCTTGCCGTAATTTTAATTGTCGGCGGTATCTCCGAATTGATAGACAAAATCAGAACAAGCGAGCATTCGACGCTCATTCTTAGCCTGATAGGAGTCGGGCTTGCGGCTGCAATCGCCGTTATCATTGTTCTTGTTATACGCAGCAGGAAAAATAAGAGTATTTAACTGTAAATTTGAACTGTCGAAGCAGGAAATTGATTTGGGCTATATAGTATTATGGAGATTTTTGCTATGGAAAAGGAAAAGAATGATAACCTACACGATATTAGCAGCTATGAACCTGCTGTTATTGCGAATAAGATAAAGAAAGAGTGCATGCAGCAAAATACCACATTAAAAACTATGTTACATTATGCGTGTTAGGGCATCACATTCATGATAGTGATCCTGTGACCTGCATACTGTTTCTTCATCAAAGTCACCGCTCCGTCTGCCGTTACGGCAGAAACAATCTGCTCACCGCGCATGTTATCAACAAGAAATGATATTTTCCACTGCTGCATAAGCCCACCTCCCTTCTGCTTGTTGAAACAAGTATACAAAAAATGAAGAGGCAAACTTCGTACGCTATATGCAACAAATACATCCCGCATTTGCAGTAATGGGACAAATATGGTACACTAATGCTGTTATAATACAGTCGAGGTGAAAGGATATGTACAATCTTGAATCAAAGAAACTCGCGCTGACACGCATTAAAGAGATATTTGAAACCTACAGCGACTTCGAGCATCCGCTCACACAAAACGACATAGCAGAACATCTTGACCACGACTACGGAATCAATATAGACCGAAAAACAATCGGCAGAAACATATCGCTTCTCAAAGAGACCGGCATTGAAATAGAATCCGACCACCGCGGGAGCTATCTTGGCAGCAGATTGTTTGAGGACTCCGAGCTTCGTATGCTCATCGACGGCATTCTGTGCAGCAAATATATCACCGCCAAGCACTCTGAAGATCTGATAAAGCGCATTTGCGGGCTTTCGAATATATATTTTCGCTCGCACATAAAAAATATTTTTTCCGTTACCGAGCGCTGCAAAACGGAAAATCCGTCTCTCTTCTATAATATTGAAGTGATCGACGATGCCATCGAAAAAAATCGGCAGATAACTTTTGACTACAACAAGTACGGAGCCGACAAGCAGCTGCACAAATCCGCCGAGCACACTGCCTCGCCCTATCAGCTGATAGTTCACAACCAGCGATATTATCTCATGGCGCTCAACGAGCAATGGCAGAATATAATCTATTATCGCCTGGATCGCATAACAAACATGCGGATTACCGACCTACACATGACCCCGCTCAGGAGCATAAAGGGATACGAGAACGGCATTGACTACGGCGAGATTTCTTCCGCGCTCCCGTATATGTTCGCAGACAAGCCGCAGACCGTCGAGATGATTGTAAGCGGCTGCATAATCGACCAGGTTATCGACTGGTTCGGAAAAGACATACGCATCTGTGATATCGGGGACGGCAAATTCAAAATCACTCTGCGGGTGAGCCTCAACGCCATGGAATATTGGGCGATGCAGTATATCAACTTCGCCGAAATAGTTTCCCCTGCCGGTCTGCGCGAGAAGATCAAAGATAATCTCAGCAGCGCTGCGAAGAAATATGAATAATAAACAGGCTGAGCAAGCACTGAAGCTGCTCAGCCTGTTTTATTTATTGCTGTATGCTTTTAAATTCATCTTCAAGCTTTTTAAGCTTATCAGTATCTTTTACGAGCCAATAGCTCGGGTGATAAACCTCGAGCACCGGGACCGACTTGCAGGAATCAATATCTGAAAGGCAGCTTCTCACGCCCGAACCGCAGCACACTATAATATCCGGCGAAATTATTCTGATCTCCCGGTCTATCAAGTCTTTGTATTTCTTAACATAGGCGTCAAGCTTGGTTTGGCAGCTCGTAAACCCGCCGCGTTTGTTTATATTCATGAAAGCCACATACCGCAAAGCGGAGATATCTTTTTCAGGCGTTTCAAAGTTTTCGTTCAGTATTGCATTTGCAAGAAGTGCAAGTCCCGGGGAAAAACGGCCTTTTTTCGCTTTCGCGTCTCCGAATGCCACCCTGCGGCACCAGAATCCGTCATTTTGCGCGTTCTCAAAATTTTTCTCAATGGTATTTTCTTTTTTGAGGCACGCCGCCTCTTTGGCAATAAAAAGAATCTTCTTGGGACTTTGCATATACGAAGCCTCATCGATTATTCCGTCGGGGATAAAATTGCTTTTTGATATATTTTCACCGTCGTAGTTCTCTGCCTCATGGCGCTCTCGCCACTCTTCAAACAGCTCGTCCAGCTCTGCGTTGCGGTTGTCACTCATAGCCTTGCCTCCCCGTTTTTTATTTTATTATACTATCCCGAGCCAACTTTGTCAACGAAAGTTATGTCTGCTTTTTGGGTCATGCATCTTGCTAAAATAGGAATCAAGAGGGGTGAAAATATGGCTGAAAAAGCAATTTTAGAAATTCCGGACGGATATAAAATTGAAGAGAAATCATATATTGTTGACCGCGAAACCGCGTGCCGCATTTTAACATCGGACAAACAAAGGAAATTCACATATGCCCAAAAGCTCGGTGAAAAGGTGGAGCTCATACGGCATATAATTATCTGCCCTGTCTGCGGACACCGAATGCCCGCCTATCCGCGATATACAAACGGTTGGCTGACGCAGAGCTCTTCAAAAATAGCAAAGACTCCGAAAAATGTCATCAGGCAATGGTGCGAAGATAAAAGAAATGATTCAAAAGATACTATTTTCTTGAATTTCATATCACAACCGGTGCTTGAAAATATAGTATACACCTGCCCCGAATGTCGCTGTGAATCTAATTTGTTCAGCAAAATTGTGCGCTGCGAATTGAATTACCGCCGCCACAAGCTCTCAATATCCAGGCGAATAGACGACACAAAAACGCTTTTGTCCGTCTCGTGGCTCAAGGGAACGGTGAGCGTAAATTTTCCAATGTATGAGGAGCTTACATTTAACTTCAGAAACGGTCACACATTCGTACGGCTTCTGGACAGAAATAAGGCGGCAATTGAAACATGCGATATCACCGAGCAAAAGGAGCTTTTGCAGGACAGCTTTTTTGCAAGATTATTGGGGTGTAATAAAAGAGTCGTTCGCCTTGTCAAAAAATTTTTTGTCTGCGAATGGCAGTCCAATCTGCCTTTTAAAACATCGGAGCTCAATCTGACAAAGTTCATGCTTTTAACCGAGTTTATAGGATACCCGAAGATTTTCTATCATTCGATACCGTACTCAATCGGGACACACAATGTATACGCATTATTTAAAAGTAGGCGCAGGGCTCTGCACCGAGCTCAACAAATCGAACAGCGGTATAAATCCATATCGTGGATGCAGGCAAAGAGCATAAGAAAAATTATTCTTTCAAACCCGGCATTTTTATTTTATGAAAATGAATGCGCGGCTCTCTCCGAAATCTTTGTCAACATAAATTTGTTTTGTTCCGTTTTGTGTACGCCAAATATTTTTACTTTTTTCGGCGGAATAAGCAGAAGGTGCGGCATGCTCGACTTTTTGCGCGATTACGCCGCCGTTAAAGGTGAAATGTCGTTGAAACGCGAGATGATGACCTCACCATTTTATTTAAATGAGTACGCCTTCCGTTACGGCGGTTTGAGCGACCGAGCGAAAGTGCACGAGAGAAAACAATGGAAAAACGGCATTTCAATAAAGGATATATATAAATTTGACACCGCAAGAGTATCACTTCCCGTCTTCTCTTGTGATATCGGGATACCCGATTGCACCATAAACGGATTTCATTTTTTCCGTCTCGGCTCCGAGAGCGACTATTTTGAAGCTTCAAACAAGCTGAATAATTGTCTGCGCTTTTTCCCGGATCGCTCCGACAAGGCCGATAATAACCCTGTCATATGTGTGTCTAAAGGCGAAAAGTTAGTCGCCGCGATAGAGGTGCACGGCAAATCAATTGTGCAAGCTTCCGGATATTCAAACAGACCGCTTGAGTACGACCCATATTTATACAAGGCATATACGATTTGGCGCAAAAAATATAATCTGCACGAAGGCAGGCAGTAAAAACTTGCACAGAAAAAACGGCTCGGTTTATTAAAAGCCGAACCGTTTAATTCATATAAACTCATTTATCGGGATCTTATTGATATCTCTGCCCTTTTCATCTTTGAAAAAATCTTTTCTTCCGGTGCTTTCATAATCCCACAGCACAGTAATGTTATCTATCCGTGCAGCATTTTCGCAGACGAATCTTTTGATAACCGCCATCCAGTCAAAACCACTGCCGGAAATGCGAAAAAATATATCGCGGCAGCCCTCAACAGTGTCGTACATCCCGCCCAATCTGGCTCGCAAAAACTCGTCGTTCAGAGCCTCGATAACAAGCAAATTCAGCTCTCGGACATTCATATTAATCCCGGTCGGCAATTTATCGGCAACAGCCAAGACAAAATCGGCAGTCAGAAAATTATACTGTTTATCCTCGATATCAATCATGAGATCGCGCACGGTATCCCCGTTGTAACCCGTGTACTTATGTCCGGAGTCTCCACGGCTCAGGCTCTCGGCGTATGCCGATATGAGATTCAATATCAAACATTTCGTCCCGCACCGTGCCGTGTGTTTATACAGCCACTCTGCGGCATAGAGCGTGTCCTCCGCATCCTCACTGTCTGCGTAATAGTGACTGGTGCACGCAAAAGCCTTGCCATCCTGTCTTATCATCCACGCCGTCTCTCTGTTCATAGCATTCCTCCTTTGATGCATTATACCAAACTCAATGCGTCAAAATCTGGACAAAAAACTGTGGATAAATTAAACAAAGCAGCAAGAATAAATCTTGCTGCCCGGGGATTTGTCTTTTTTTACAGACCTGTTCAATTATTTAATCAAGCAACTCCAAAATTTTTTCAATTGCATCTGTGTTGATTCTCTTTTTATTCCCCTTCATGGCAACGGTCATATTGCATCTTCTGAATATGTCCTTTGCCGCATCTGTAAGATAGACAAAGATAAAGATAAATAACAAGGACAAAAGGGAATGCTGTAACACTCCCTTAAGGCACCATTTAGCGCTGGCGGACACGCACTTTGACCTGAGTCTTAGTCGTGACTCTTATTTTGGTCGTAACCTTTACTCTTGCCACACGCCTTCACCCCTTTCCCGACAGCAACCTGTCGCGTTGTCAAACAGGTCTGCGGTAAGGACAATGTGCGAAATTATTATATATGCCATTACTTGTTTTATCAACGGCATTATTAATCCATCCAAGAGCAACAAATTGCCATTATGGTGACGTAAAAGTCTCAAAACGGGTAAAAATTTTACCCAAAATGTTGACTTTGCCGTAAGTGACTGCTATAATATAAATGGAAATAAGGCAAACCTGTTGATAAACGGTTAGCCCCAAAAATCTCGTAAAAAATAACCGCGACTTTGGGAATAGGGGCGGTTATTTTTTAATGCTTATTATATAGCCTGTAGCTATAACAAGGAACAGAATTACAGGATAATATTGCTCCATCGCACCACCCCCTAAGTTTAAAATAGAGGGTAAACACCCTCCAAAATTGAGGGTTAACCGCTTACCGTTATGCAGGTCTGCCTTATTTACAGCTACATTATAGCACAATACGACAAATTTTTCAATATCAATATATTGAATTCTGCGGACATAGGTGGGACGTCTCGTTGTCCTAAGGCATCCGCACAGAATTACGGTCATCTTGTAAGTTTTATACATGGCGGCTCATTATTTATAGTTTAGAATGAACGGGAGCACACCCCACCTCGCAAGGGTTTACGAGGTGGGGTGTGCTTATTGAATAGCAACAAATGATTATTTCTCAGCTTAACCCATACAATATTACAAATGAGCCTCTTCGTCTTATATGTTATATTAACAAATTTAGTACCCTGTATTATAATTATGAAAGGAATTGACGCCTTTGAAATGGAGTGAGATCATGACAAAAATAAAGACGCTGTATGGTGTAAACTCGTTTTATAGTCGTCTCAGAGAGCAAGAGTCTGTGCGTCGTTCTCAGGGAGAAAAAGTTAGGTTAGACAGCAAATCTATTTTGGTGAGCTATGAATATGAAGAAATTAAACCAAACCCAACAAAAGAAGATTGAACGGTTACATACTAAAACACGACACCGCCAACTTTTATAAAAGTTAGCGGTGTTTATTATCTTCTAACTCACCAAGTACACCCGCAGTCCTTACACTTAAAGCTCTTGTTTATCTTATTAGAGAAAACACCGAGGGTTCCTATTGAAACTGCGCGGTCAATAACATCAATCTTACTGACATTAGTTGAACCACAGGTGGGACAACGAGGCTTGCTTGAAACAGACGAATGTACTTGTTCCATTAGTTCTTGCATAGCCTCTTCTTTTCTTTTGGCATCTCGTTCTTCTTCTTTTCTCTTGCACTCAACCGCTCTTAGCTCGGCAGTTTTGAATGCTGCCTCTTTACTGTATAATGGATTTTTATCTATACCAAATACTTCGATTCCGTAGAACTGACTCTCTTCAATAGTTGAGGGCTTTCGTCCAAAATACTCCGGGGTCTTTAATTTGCGTTTAAATTTCATTAGTTTTACCGGCGATAGATGGTGGACTTCCGACTCTCTAATTAGTCCGTCGGTGAATCCACAAAATCGGCAACGAGAGTCGTTGAAATTGTTTACGTCTACTTCTTCATCACCTGAGAATACATAACCACATTTGGGACAATAACCTAAAATTAACATTATTATCAGCTCCTAAGCTATAGTATTATTTTTATCAATCCCCATGGTAATAATAATGCAAACGATATTCACTACTAAAGGAAGTGGCACGGGGCTTGATAGTCTTGCGATTTTTGGGGCACAGCTCAAAGACATAAAAGGACAGTATAATGATTTAACCAAAAATCTTTGGAACCCTTGGGAAAAAGCGATGAAGGCTCCTCAAAATTGGAGCAAAGCTACTTTACAAGAAATTAAGAAGGTTAAGAGTGCTACCAAAGAATATCAAGAGTCTATTCTGAAGGCTATATCTGTATCTATAGATGAAAACTCCGTTTCTGGTAAGAACAATAAAGACTTTATTAGTAAGTGGAGCGGAGCCAGTTCAGACGACCGTGTTAAACTCTTAGAGACCGCCGACAAGTCTATGAAGGACTACCTTAAGACAGTTGATGAGAGTGGACCCACATGGGAAGGCTTCGTAAAACACCAAAAGAACGCCGCCGCCCAAATAGAAGTCACCGGTATTAAGTCAAAACTCGCCGCCGTCGGTCTTAATATCTTCAAAGCCGCCGCAGGTATGCTCGTCACTGTTGTTGCTCAGTTCGCTATTCAGAAGCTGATCGAGGGATTCCAGTATTTAATCAACATAGAAGACGAGCTTGCACAGAAAGCAGATGAGGCTCGTGAACAGTATAAGAGTATCAATATCAAAAGTATTAAAGTCTCGGAAAATCAACTTTTATTCGACAAATTAATTATACCACAATCAATGGTAATGTCAATACACAAAAATAGCGCGAAATATTCACATTGAAACATTAAAAAGTGTTAGACAGATGTTAGACACACGAGAATTTTTAGCTATTTTAGAAAATGAAAAAGTCCTGAACCCGTTGAGGCTCAAGGCTTCCGAGATGGCTCCCCCTGTTGGACTCGAACCAACGACCCTGTCGGTCAGAAACATAG
>ERZ1026898.360-NODE-360-length-29320-cov-4.769076_pt1 | contig 29320 bp, 18 predicted proteins | sample MGYA00380178_ERZ1026898 | MGnify/ENA primary metagenome ERZ1026898 (study PRJEB33269, sample SAMEA4719814) | human gut metagenome | biome: human-associated habitat; feature: organic feature; material: feces | place: Cameroon | collected 2013-10 ...
CCGCCGTTGAAGCCGAACCAGCAGAACCAGAGAATAAATACGCCGAGTGCCGCTGCCGTCAGGTTATGACCGGGGATTGCCTTGGCCTTTCCGTTCTTGTCATACTTGCCGATACGGGGTCCTAACATTGCTGCGCCGAGGCAGGCAATCACGCCGCCGACGTTATGAACAACTGCAGAGCCTGCAAAATCGTGGAAGCCAAGAGTGGACAGCCAGCCGCCGCCCCATGCCCAGTGTCCGCCGATCGGATAGACCAGAAGCGAAATGATTGCGGAATAGACACAGTAGGCCTTGAAGTTCGTCCGCTCTGCCATGGATCCGGAAACGATGGTTGCTGCCGTTGCGCAGAACACCGTCTGGAAGATGACATAGCACCAAAGCGGCATGGTCTGCGGAACCACACTGTTCGTGGCATCATAGGTGCCGCGAATCAAAGGATCCAGGCGTCCGATGATGGGAGCTGTGCTTCCGAACATCAGGCCGAAGCCTACCAGCCAGTAACAGGGCGTTCCGATGCAGAAGTCCATCATGTTCTTCATCAGGATGTTGCCGGTGTTCTTGGCTCTCGTCAAACCGGCCTCACATAGTGCAAACCCAGCCTGCATGAAATAGATCAGCGCCGAAGCGATGAGTACCCATGCAACAGTACTTACATTGATTTCCATACTCTCTCTCCTCTCTCGCTGCGTTCTCATCTGCAAAGAATCATCAAAGATCAAACTTGTCCGTGATCAGACAAAAAAGGAGCCGAAACCCGGAAGCACTCCGGATCTCAGCCCCTTTGCTGACGTTATTCCTTCTGATGGAATTCCTGCAGAGCATCACAGCTCTTTAAGATATCCGTTATTGTATACTTGCATACAATCCGGTGCAAGTCTCAAAATTCACGAAAAATCCCTTTTATTTCACACTCTGTTTGTGAGATTCCGCTTCTTACGCTTCGCGCATGTTGGAATATCCCATCAGGAATTCATCGACATCATGAGCGCAGTGTCTTCCCTCGGCTACCGCCCAGACAACGAGCGACTGGCCGCGGTGCATATCTCCGGCCGTGAAGACCTTCGGCACATTGGTTGCATAAGCATCCTCTGCTGTTTTTACGACATTTCTCTCTGTCAGCTCTACGCCAAAGGCAGCTGCCGTATACTTCTGTGCACCGGTAAAGCCGGCAGCAATCAGAAGAAGATCACAGGGGATTGTCTTCTCCGAGCCCTCAACGAGCATCATTTTCCGGTTCTCGAAGCGGACCTTCGCCGTCACGATTTCCTTGAGCTCACCCTTCTTATTGGTATGGAACTCCTTGACCGTGGTTTCATAGACGCGAGGATCATGACCAAATCGGTCAATAGCCTCTTCGTGGCCATAATCGGTCTTCAGAACCTTCGGCCACTCCGGCCAGGGATTGGATTCTGCCCGTTCTGCCGGGGGCTTCGGCATCATCTCCAGAGCCGTCACCGACTTGCAGCCGTGACGGATCACCGTGCCGATGCAGTCATTGCCGGTGTCACCACCTCCGACCACAACCACATTCTTGCCTTTTGCACTGATGAAATCCTTGCCCCTCAGAAACGTCTCCACGTCTCTGGAGTCCGAATTCTTCCAGGTTCCGGTCTCCGGATCGAGTCCCTGATCCAGAAGGCTTCTGGTTGTGGAGGTCAGGAAGTCCACTGCGTAATAAATGCCCTTGATTTCGTTCGGATCCGCACCGGCAAGGGAGCGTGCCTCCTTGGCGCCGCAGGCAAGAACCACAGCATCATAGGAATCCAGAAGCTCCTTTGCGGAGATATCCTCTCCGACATTCACCCCGGTTTTAAATTCCACGCCCTCTGCTTCCATCAGCTTCTGACGGCGGTAAATGACGCTCTTATCGAGCTTCATGTTCGGAATCCCGTACATGAGAAGCCCGCCGATCCGGTTCTCTCTTTCATAAACTGTAACGAGATGGCCTCTGTGATTGAGCTCATCCGCTGCCGCAAGTCCGGACGGACCGCTGCCGATGACAGCAACCCTCTTGCCGCTTCGGATCGCAGGGATTCTCGGCTTGATAAATCCGTTTGCATATGCAGTCTCAATCACAAAAAGCTCATTGTCATGGACCGTAACCGGTTCTCCGTACTCACCGTTGATGCACGCCTTCTCACACAGTGCAGGACACACTCTTCCGGTAAACTCCGGGAAATTGCTCGTCTTGATCAGGCGGGAAAATGCATGCTCATCATGTCCGTGATAGATCTGGTCATTCCATTCCGGAATCAGATTGTGCAGCGGACACCCGGTCACCATCCCGGAGAGCTTCATCGCAGACTGACACAGCGGAACACCGCAGTTCATGCAGCGCGCTCCCTGCTTTCTTCTTTCCTCCTCGGAAAGGGGACGATGAAACTCTTTAAAATTCGTAAGACGCTCCTCTACCGGAACGTCCGGGTTATTCTTACGTTCAAATTCCAGAAATCCAGTCGGCTTGCCCATTATGCGGTCACCTCCTCAAATGCTTCCAGGACCGCATTGTCATGCGATATGCCCTGCTCTTCATATTTGCTGATTGCAGCCAGCATCTTCTGATAATCATTCGGAACGATCTTCTTGAAATCCGAAACCGCACTGCCAAAGTTCTCCAGAATCTCAGACGCAAGCTTCGATCCCGTCTCTTTTACATAATCGCTCAGAATCTCCTTCAGCTCCGCAATGTCATACTTATCCGTCACTTCCTGAAGAGAATCCATATCCTTGTTCATCCGGCGATACAGCGTGTGATCCCGGTCGAGAACATACGCGATTCCGCCTGACATACCTGCCGCAAAATTCTTGCCGGTCGGTCCGAGGATGACTGCCCGTCCTCCCGTCATATACTCAAGTCCGTGGTCACCGCAGCCTTCCGCTACTGCAACCGCACCGGAGTTTCGAACGCAGAAGCGCTCACCGGCAATGCCGCAGATGTAGGCCTTTCCTGCCGTTGCTCCGTACAGTGCCACGTTGCCGACAATGATATTCTCCGATGCCCGGAACGGTGACTTCCCGGCAGGGACCACAACCAGCTTTCCGCCGGAGAGTCCCTTTCCGAAGCCATCGTTTGCATCACCCGTAAGCCGGATGGTAAGTCCCTTCGGAATAAAGGCTCCGAAGGACTGTCCGCCGCCGCCTTCCGCATTCACCACAAAGGTATCCTCTGCAAGATTGCTGCCGAACACTCTGGTGATATCCGATCCGAGAATGGTTCCGAAGGACCGGTCTGTGCTGGACACCTTAAGAGACACCGTCATCTTCTCCGCCTTTGAGGCCGCGCTCTTCTTCTCCACCTCGGTGCGAAGCGCAGGTCCCTTTCCGGTTCCCGCATACGTTGTCACCGCCAGAGGATCCGCCTTGGGCGCTTCAATCTGTGCCTTCTTCAGGGTCTCGGCAAAGGCCGGAAGCAGAACCGCCTCATCCTTTGTTTTCTCAAGATGGAAGTCATAAATGTGCTCTCTGTCAAAATGCGAATGCTCCGCATGTGCATAGGAGGGATTCAGGATTCCGGAGAGATCCACCTCCTCTGCGCGTTCCGTGATCAGGTTGTCCTTCTTCTTCAGGCAGTCGGTGCGGCCAACCATTTCCGCCACACTTCGGAAGCCGAGGGAAGCCATGATCTCACGAAGCTCCTCTGCAATAAACCGCATGAAGTTCATGACGTATTCCGGCTTTCCGGCAAAACGTCTGCGCAGCGCTTCGTTCTGCGTTGCAATGCCGACAGGACAGGTGTCCTTGCTGCACACGCGCATCATCATGCAGCCCATGCAGACAAGCGGTGCCGTTGCAAAACCGAATTCCTCCGCTCCAAGGAGGGCAGCGATTGCGACATCCCGGCCGCTCATAAGCTTGCCGTCCGTCTCAATGCAGACGCGGTCGCGAAGACCATTCTGCAGGAGGGACTGATGCGCTTCCGCAACGCCGAGCTCCCACGGAAGGCCGGCATTGTGAATGGACGAAACCGGAGCTGCTCCCGTTCCTCCGTCATAGCCGGAAATCAGAATGACCTGGGCACCTGCCTTTGCCACGCCGCTTGCAATCGTGCCGACTCCTGCTTCCGAAACCAGCTTTACGGCAATTCTTGCATAACGGTTTGCATTCTTCAGGTCATAGATCAGCTGTGCCAGATCCTCAATCGAATAAATGTCATGGTGCGGCGGCGGCGAAATCAGAGAAACGCCGGGCGTGGAATAACGGGTTCTTGCAACCCAGGGATAGACCTTCTTTCCGGGAAGGTGGCCGCCTTCACCGGGCTTTGCACCCTGTGCCATTTTGATCTGGATCTCCACGGCGCTGTTCAGGTACTCCGAGGTCACTCCGAAGCGGCCGGAGGCCACCTGCTTGATGGCAGAGTTCCGCTCGGTTCCGAATCTTGACGGATCCTCGCCGCCCTCGCCGGTATTGGACTTTCCGCCAAGGCGGTTCATGGCGATTGCCATCGTCTCATGCGCTTCCTGCGAAATCGAGCCATAGGACATCGCACCTGTTTTGAAACGCTTTACGATCTCCTCAACAGGCTCCACCTCTTCGATCGGAACCGGAGGATTCTGCGGGACAAAATCCATCAGGCCGCGAAGCGTATGCGGGCGCTTGCTGTCATCCACCATTCCGGTGTATGTCTTGAACTGCGCATAGTCACCCTTCCGGACTGCCTGCTGCAAATTGATGATGGTCTCCGGATTGTAAAGATGATCCTCCTTGTCCTTGCCGCTTCTCAAATAGTGGAAGCCGACGCTGTCGAGCGTGGTATCCGTTCCAAGTCCCAGCGGATCAAAGGCATGATCATGACGGAAGGCAACTCCCTCCTCAATTTCCCGGATACCGATTCCGCCGACTCTGGAAACCGTTCCGGTAAAATAGCGGTCGATGACCTCCTTCGAAAGCCCCACTGCCTCAAAGATGCGCGCAGACTGATAGGACTGAACGGTGGAAATTCCCATTTTCGCTGCAATCTTCACGACACCGGAGAGAAGTGCCTTGTTGTAATCCTCGATGGCCGTATGATAATCCTTGTCCAGAATTCCCTTGTCAATCAGCTCGGCAATGCACTCATGGGCAAGATACGGGTTGATTGCGCGGGCGCCAAAGCCAAGCAGCGTTGCAATCTGGTGCACATCTCTCGGCTCTCCGGATTCCAGAACAATGGATACCTTTGTTCTCTTCTTCGTCCGGACCAGATGCTGCTCCACGGAGGACACGGCCAGAAGAGACGGCATCGGCACGTGGTTTTCATCCACGCCGCGATCCGACAGGATAATAATGTTCTTTCCCTCTGCTGCCGCACGATCCACAGCGATATTCAGCTGCTCCAGTGCGCGCTCCAGAGAGGTGTTCTTGTAATAAAGAAGCGAAATGGTTTCCGTATGGAAGCCCGGCTGATCCAGGGAGCGGATCTTCATCAGATCCACACCGGTCAGAATCGGATGATTGACCTCCAGCACGCGGCAGTTCTCCGCCTTCTCATTCAGAAGGTCTCCATCGGAACCAATGTAAACCGTGGTATCCGTGACCACCTTCTCACGCAGGGAATCGATCGGGGGATTGGTAACCTGGGCAAACAGCTGCTTGAAATAATTGAACAGCAGCTGGTGCTGTCTGGAGAGCACGGCAAGCGGAACATCATGTCCCATCGAGGCCGTGGGCTCCACGCCGTTCTCTGCCATCGGGAGAATGTCATCCCGCACGTCCTCGTAGGTGTAGCCGAAAACCTTATAGAGCTTGTCGCGAAGCTCCTGATCGTGGGTCGGTATTTTTTTGTTCGGGATGGCAAGTCCGGACAGATGCAGCAGGTTGCCGTCCAGCCACTCACCGTACGGCTCACGTCCTGCATAAAGGCTCTTGCACTCCTCGTCCGAAATGATCTTTTTCTGCTTCGTATCCACAAGAAGGATGCGGCCCGGCTCCAGGCGCGACTTCTTCACGATATGCTGCGGTGCAATGTCGAGAACGCCGACCTCCGAGGCCAGAATCAGACGGTTGTCATCTGTGATGTAGTAGCGGGAGGGACGAAGTCCGTTGCGGTCCAGGGTCGCGCCCACCACATCGCCATCGGAGAACAGAATTGCCGCGGGTCCATCCCATGGCTCCATCATTGTTGCATAGTAGTGGTAGAAATCTTTTTTGTCCTGCTCCATGAAGCGGTTGTTCTTCCACGGCTCCGGTATGATGACCATCATGGCAAGCGGAAGCGGCATCCCGTTCATGTACAGGAATTCCAGCGTGTTGTCCAGCATTGCAGAGTCGGATCCCTTTTCCGCAATGACCGGGAAAATCTTATCAATGTCCTTCTCCATGACCGGCGAGGACATGGTCTCTTCACGGGCCAGCATACGGTCGCTGTTGCCGCGGATGGTATTGATCTCGCCGTTATGCGCGATCATCCGGTACGGATGTGCGCGGTTCCAGGACGGGGTTGTGTTGGTGGAGAACCGGGAGTGCACGATGGCAATCGCGGTCTCGTAGTCACGATCCTGCAGATCGTCGTAGAACTTCCGCAGCTGCATGACAAGGAACATGCCCTTGTAAACGATGGTTCTGGAGGATAAGGAGCAGATGTAGGTATCCTCACTGCTCTGTTCAAACTCGCGGCGGACTACATAAAGTCTCCGGTCGAATTCGATTCCCTTTTCCACATCCTCGGGCTTTCCGATAAAACACTGCATGATGCAGGGCATCGAATCCTTTGCCAGATCCCCCAGAATTTCCGGATGAACCGGTACCTTTCTCCAGCCGAGGAACTCCAGTCCGTCCTTTCTGGTGATGACCTCCAGCATTCGCATCGCGAAGGTGCGCTTTAAGCTGTCATTCGGAAAAAAGAACATTCCGACGCCATACTCACGCTCTCCGCCAAGCGTAATGCCGGCTGCTGCCGCTGCCTTTCTGAAGAACTTGTGGCTGATCTGGGTCAGAATACCAACGCCGTCGCCAACCTTTCCGGTAGCGTCCTTGCCGGCGCGGTGCTCCAGCTTCTCAACGATATGAAGTGCATCGTCCAGAACCTGATAATCCTGATGGCCGTCGATGTTGACAATGGTTCCGATTCCGCAGGCATCGTGCTCTTCCTGCAGTCCTTCATACATTCGGCTTACCTGTGATTCCTGTAATGTTTTCATATTCTCTCATTCTCTTTACTTGTTGTGCCGGTGAATATTGTGTCTGTGCTTTTCAGTACAGCAACAATTCCTGGTCCGTTTATCCCGGATCAGGAATTGCCATCGCCCTTCCTTGGCTTCCTGTACAGCAGGTCCCGGTTTTTATGACCGAACCGGGACCGCCTTTTATGAATTTATCAGCGAAGCGAAAACAGCATCTCTCCGTAGGTCGGATAAGGAAGATAGCCATCCGGAATGATTGCTTCTGCCTTGTCAACGGAGGAGCGGAGCGCATCCATATCTGCCAGAATGGTTTCATGGTAGAATTTCGCAGCCTTCAGCTCGTCCGTTTCCTTCTCGGCCTTCTGAGTATCCTTGCTCAGCTTGTCCAGAGACTTGCTGATCTTCTCAGAGGTTTCATCCAGAGTTGTGATGATCTCGTCCTCGTAGGTGCACTTCAGCTGAGGAAGAAGCTGCTTCTTCTTCAGAGCTTCGTTCGTGACATCCTTCATGTAGCTGACAAGACCGCTTGTGAAGTCCTTGCGAACCATCTCCTGCATCGTCAGCGACTCAATGTGAATGGTCTTGGAGTAGTTCTCCAGGAAGATTTCGTATCTGGACTGAAGCTCCTCCTCCGTAAAGACTTTATGCTTGGTAAACAGCGCAACTGCTTTGTCGGAAACCAGTCTCGGCATTGCATCCGGAAGAGACTTCAGATTGTCAAGGCCTCTCTTCTTTGCTTCCTCAAGCCACTCATCTGTGTAGCCGTTGCCATTGAACAGAACCTTCTTGTGGGCATCCAGAAGCTTCTTTAAGAGCTTCTTGACCTCATCTCCCATCTCTCTCTTCTTAACGTCCTTCAGAGCGTCATAGATCTCAGCAAGCTTCTCCGCTACTGCCGTGTTCAGGACGATGTTCGGGTCTGCAACCGACAGGGAAGAGCCCGGCATACGGAACTCAAACTTATTGCCGGTGAAGGCAAACGGCGATGTGCGGTTGCGATCGGTCGTATCCTTCATGATGTGAGGAAGGACTGCGCTCCCAAGGCTCATCGAGCTCTTTCCGGTTCCCTTGAAGGCAGTTCCCTCATCAATCGACTTCAGAACTTCTGCCAACTCATCGCCGACAAAGACGGAAATGACAGCCGGCGGTGCCTCGTTTGCGCCCAGACGATGATCGTTTCCTGCCGTTGCAACACTGACTCTCATCAGGTCTGCATACTCATCCACTGCTGCGATGGTGGCCAGAAGGAAGACCAGGAACTGAATGTTCTCAGCAGGTGTTTTGCCGGGATCCAGAAGGTTCTCGCCGGTATCGGTGATGATCGACCAGTTGTTGTGCTTGCCGGAGCCGTTGACTCCGTCAAACGGCTTCTCATGCAGAAGGCATGCGTAGTTGTGCTTGTCCGCAACCTTCTTCATCATCTCCATGGTCAGCTGGTTGTGATCCACGGCGATATTGGCCGTCTCAAAAACAGGTGCAAGCTCATGCTGGCTGGGAGCAACCTCGTTGTGCTTGGTCTTGGCAGGAACGCCGAGCTTCCAGAGCTCCTGATCCAGGTCGTGCATATATTCGGATACCTTCGGCTTCAGAACACCGAAATAGTGATCCTCCATCTCCTGTCCCTTCGGAGCCGGTGCACCGATCAGTGTGCGGCCGGTCAGAAGCAGGTCCTTACGCTTGAGGTACATATCCTTGTCGATCAGGAAATACTCCTGCTCGGATCCTACTGTGGTATCTACATGTGTCACCTCTTCGTTGCCCAGAAGGTGCAGCACCTTGACTGCCTCTGTGGAGAGCGCCTCCATGGAGCGAAGAAGCGGTGTCTTCTTATCCAGTGCCTGTCCGCCGTAGGAGCAGAAGGCGGTCGGGATGTAGAGCGTTCCGTCCTTGATAAATGCCGGTGAAGACGGATCCCAGGCAGTATAGCCTCTTGCCTCAAAAGTAGCGCGAAGACCGCCGGAAGGGAAGGAGGAAGCATCGGGCTCGCCCTTTACCAGCTCTTTTCCGGAAAACTCCATGATGACCTTTCCATCCGGAGTCGGCGAAATAAAGCTGTCGTGCTTTTCTGCCGTAAGTCCGGTCATCGGCTGGAACCAGTGAGTGAAATGCGTTGCGCCGCGTTCAATCGCCCAGTTCTTCATAACTGCTGCGACAGTATTCGCAACGTCCAGCTCCAGATGGCTTCCATTCTTAATGCTCTTATGAACTGCCCGGTAGATGTCCTTCGGCAGACGTTCCTTCATTACCTGATCTCCGAAGACGAGACTTCCGTAAATTTCAGGAATTGATCCCATTGTTTCCATTCTCTATCCTCCTTTTTCTTTCATGCCATCCGTGATTCCCGGAATCACGGAAAACAAAAAAGCGCCTTGAAAGACAGTTTCTCTGTCTCTCAAAGCGCCTTTGCTTTATGGACGTAGGTTTATCACATTGCTTTTTTCATGTCAACACTTTTTCTTTCTGATTGTATACAAAAATACATTCTTCTGCATTTTGTCCTTTTTATACGCAGATCTTTCTGTTTTCTTTGTGAGACTTTCTCTTGACAATTATTTTCCGCAGCGCAATAATGCGGGATATTAAGAAGCGACAAAGAGGTCGCGTACTCACCTTCCATATATATGGAAACCGGCTCCGTCACAGAAGGGATCCGGATGCGGTGAGGACGAGCTCTTTGCCGCTTCTTTTTATTTTGAATAATTTCAGAAGGAGAATATGTTATGTGCTCAATTTTAGGTTACTGCGGTGCATCCGCGCGGAAAGAAGATGCTGCCGCGGCTCTTGCCAAGACCATTTCCAGGGGCCCCGACGATTCCAGACTTATTGATACCGGAAAGGGATTTCTCGGTTTCAATCGTCTTTCCATTATGGGACTGACGCCGGAGGGAATGCAGCCCTTCGAAAGAGATGGTAGCTATGTTGTCTGCAACGGCGAAATTTACGGGTTCCGCCCGATGAAAGAGTACCTGAAGGGACGCGGCTATACTTTTGTTTCCGACAGTGACTGCGAGATCCTTCTTCCTTTATATGAAGAGTACGGCGTAGATATGTTCCGCCTTCTGGATGCGGAATATGCGCTGATCCTGTTTGACGGCCGCACCGGTGAGTACATCGCCGCCCGCGACCCGATCGGAATCCGCCCTCTGTATTACGGCTATGATAAAAAGGGCGTCATCGTCTTTGCTTCGGAGCCGAAGAACCTGATCGAGCTGTGCGACAAGATCCTTCCGTTCCCTCCCGGCTGCTATTATAAGGACGGTTCCTTCCATACTTATCGTGACATGACCGATATTGACTACTATAGTCAAGATGACCTGGATACGATTTGCACGAACATTCATGACAAGCTGATGCGCGGTATTGAGAAGCGTCTCGATGCCGATGCTCCGGTCGGCTACCTGCTCTCCGGCGGCCTTGATTCCTCCCTTGTCTGCGGCGCTGCCGCAAAGCTGATGGACAAGCCTCTGGAGACCTTCTCCATCGGCATGGACATCGATGCCATCGATCTGAAATATGCGAGACAGGTTGCGGAGTACATTCATTCCAATCATCACGAGGTCATCATCACACGTGACGATGTAATCAATGCTCTTGAACCGGTTGTCGCCGCACTTGGAACCTTTGACATTACTACCATCCGCGCTTCCATCGGCATGTATCTTGTCTGCAAGTGGATTCACGAGAACACCGACATCCGCGTCATCCTGACCGGTGAAATCTCCGACGAGCTGTTTGGCTACAAATATACCGATTTTGCCCCGAGTGCAGACGCCTTCCAGAAGGAAGCCGAGAAACGAATTCGCGAAATCAATGTCTATGATGTGCTCCGCGCAGACCGTTGCATCTCCGTCAACTCTCTGGAAGCCCGGGTTCCCTTCGGCGATCTGGATTTCGTGGACTATGTCATGCACATCGATCCGGAAAAGAAGCTCAACAAATACGGAATCGGCAAATATCTGGTTCGCCATGCTTTTGAAAAGGATGAGCTGATTCCCGAATCCATTCTGATGCGTGAAAAAGCGGCCTTCTCCGACGCCGTCGGACACTCCCTCCGGAATGATCTGATTGAATATGCGGAATCCCTCTACACCGACGAAGAATATGAGGAAAAATGCCGCAAATACACACACTGCACTCCGTTCACGAAAGAGTCTCTTCTCTACCGTGAGCTGTTCGAGAAGTATTACCCCGGCCAGAGCCAGATGATTCCTGATTTCTGGATGCCGAACAAGAGCTGGGAAGGCTGCAACGTCAACGACCCTTCCGCAAGAGTGCTCTCCAACTACGGTGCCTCCGGAGAATAAGCAGATCCGGATGTCGGCAGGAGTTGTTGCCATCAGGCAACAACGAGTACGGGCGAGGAGAATTTCGCGCAGGCGAATTCTCCAATGCCGAGAGCGAGGAACTTCGTTTCCTCGCTCTAAGTAGGAGAATCTGCCATCAGGCAGATTCGAGTGTTGGTGGAGAATTTCGCGAAGGCGAATTCTCCACCAACCGAGCAAGCACAGCATGTGCTTGCTCGCAGTAGGAGTTGTTGCCATCAGGCAACAACGAGTACGGTAGTAAGGTGGTTCTTCCGCGGGACCGCTTCACTATACATATTCTCTATTCTTTTTTCACGGAAAAGCCGCGTCCCCTTGGGCCGCGGCTTTTTCGTATCTATTCTTATTCATCCCCAGCTAGCTCTTTTCTTCCGCAGGGATCATTTCGGCCGCTCAGATGCATCCCTGGCTTGCTCTTTTCTTCCGCAGGGATTATTTCGACCGTTCAGATTCATCCCCAGCTTGCTTTTTTCTTCCGCAGGGATTATTTCTTCCGCCCGGATTCATCCCCAGCTAGCTCTTTTCTTCCGCAGGGATCATTTCGGCCAGTCAGATTTATCTCTATCTTGCTCTTTTTCACCACAGGGATTATTGCAACTAACCAGATTCATCTCTAGCTTGCTCTTTTTCACCACAGGGATTATTTCTGACTGTGATGATCCTCCTTGATCCGGTACATGTTGGCATCTGCCATTTTTACCAGCTCTTCCAGTGTAATGTTCTCATTGCATTCATCCTCTGTTCCGACATAAACAACGGTCCCGATGCTGGTCTGAATGGACTTTTCCAAAAGTCCCTGCTCGATCTTCGCACTGAATGCAAGAGCTTCCTCCTGTGTTCTGCAGGGGTAAAGCGCAAGGAATTCATCTCCTCCAAAGCGGCAGACCACAGCCTCAGCGGGAAGGCGTTCCACCACAGTCTCTGCAATTTCCTTCAGTACATAATCTCCGTAGCTGTGCCCGAACCGGTCATTGATCTCCTTGAAGCGATCTGCATCCAGGAACATGACAGCGACTCCATTCTCCTTTCGCCACTGATGAAATGCCGGTGCGATCACCTTCTGATATGCAGTCCGCGCATAAACTCCCGTCAGCTGATCCCGGTTATAAATCTTTTCCAGATGGTTCAGCGCCGCCCTCAGCCGGAGATTAGCATACCGGTTGGACGCTTCCCGCAGGATCAGCTCAATGATCTCATACAGATCCTGCCGGCCAATCAGAAATCTTGGATTCTTCAGAATAAAAATTCCTGCCGCATACTGATCAATATGGAAGGGAAACATCAGATGCAGGGTTCCCGCCGGTGCATTCAGAACTTCATCCCGGATTTTCACATTCGGGATATGCTCTCTGCGCATCCCGTCCATTCTGCAGCCGGCTGTTTCCAGACAGGAAAGCTCATAGCCGTCCGTATTCAGCTCGTTCTTCTCTTCCAGTTTCTGAACTCTCCGGTCCAGGATGACAGCATATCCGTCCAGATCCATCTGATCAAACAGGTCCATGCTGCTGCGGACCAGTTCCTGAAAGCTCTGGCTGTCATGAAGCTTTGCCTCTGCAGAAGAAAGTGCCGCCGTAAAATCCGAATCCTCCATTGAGGAGACAATCTGCTGCTTCAGCACCTTTCGATAATCAATCTTTCCATCATTGGGACAGCCGCAGCTCTCACCGAGGATAACCTTCGGTTCAATGTAAGACACGCGCTCGGGCTTCTCTCCATTCCAGATCTGATTCAGAATGTCGGCACATTGATAGCCGATATCTTCACGGCACACCTCTGCGGTAGTGATCTGCGGCTGGAACAGCTGTGCCTTATCAAAATTGTCAAAGCCTGTGACCTTGACATCCTCCGGAACACGATATCCGAGCTTCTCCGCCTCGATCACTGCCGCCACCGCTATGTTGTCATTGGCGCAGATGATCGCATCCGGAAGCTTCCCGCCGTTTTCCGTCAAAAGCCGGACTGCCTCTGTTCCGGTGTTCTTACCAAAATCTCCATAGCTGACCGTTGCTGCCTCTTCCGGAATCCCAAGCTCCCGGAGCGTATCAAGAAAGGCGGAAACACGCTGCTCATTTTCGTAGTTTCCCTTCGGTCCTCCCGCAAAATGGAATGACCGGCACCCATGCTCCTCATACAGATGAAGAACAAACCTCCGGATTGCCCCGAAGCCCTTCACGCTGATGTAATACATTCCTTCAATATCCTGGCAAAGTGCAACCGCAGGCACCCCGCTCTCCCGGATCCGCTGCAGCACGCTCTCCATTGCGGCAGGCTCCATGTTGACCAGGTCTACCACGATGCCGTCATAACCATCAAACTCTGGGAGCGTGAAAATATTATCCTCTCCATGCCGGAAATCCGGATTCTGACTTGCTCCCTCCCAGCTATGAAACCACTCCACCGATACATCCAGTTCATGATCCCGAATGTATGCAATGAGGCCCGTCGACCAGGCTGTTGTGATCATTCTCTTCCACCCGGCCGTCACCAATGCAATTCTTCGTTTCATTTCCATCCCCTGCTGCGTTTCTCGTCTGCAGCGTTTCACATCCACTGCATTTCTCGTCCACCGCGTTCCTCATCCCCGTCCGAATTGCAGCATGCTGCAGATCAACGGAGTCGAAAAGTTTTACAAACAGTGTAGCTTTTCCGCGGAAAAAACTCCACACAAGGGCTTCAATTTTCTGCAAAAAAGATGAAATCTTACAAAAATCCGAATGCTTTTTCAAATCCCCGGCTTATGAAAACATCGTCTGGACCAGAACCATGTACAGAATCGTGCCGGAAGCCATGGAGATCAGCATGCTCCGCTTCCACAGGAAGGTGACCGTCACAACTGCAATCGCAGCCGCCTCCGGAATTCCGAAGGTTCCGCCCGAAGAAAATGAGACGTTCCGGAGGCAGTAAACTACCAGAAGCCCGAACACCGCAGGTGCCAGATAGCTGCCAAGATAACGGACAAAGGCCGGCGTCTCCTTCCCTGCCGGAAACAATATATAAGGAAGAAACCTCGTCAGTATGGTTGCAAAAACTGCTGCCCCCACCGTGACGGCCTGCTGAAGCTCTGTCATCTTACTCATTTTGACCGTTCTCCTCTTTGTAATGGATGTCCGCCATCTTCTCTCTCTTCAGAAGCCTTGGGCGAAGAATCGTCAAGGCTGCCAGAATGACTCCCATTGCAGGAATCATAAACCGGTCCGGACCGAATAGAAGAAGGCAAAGAAGTGCCCCAAGGACTCCGATCCGTTCGCTGGCATGCCCTCTTTCCCTGTCACTAATCCACTGATTCAGGAAAATCGTCACGAACATGGCTGTCATCACGAAATCAAGTCCTCTGGTATTAAACGTAATCTGCGAGCCGGACAAAGCACCCAGCGCAGCCCCGGCCACCCAGTAAATCTGATCCAGAAGAGACACCCAGAAATAGAACCACCCCCGGTCAATTCCTTCCGGGATCGCAACGGAGTAATTCACTGCAAAGGTTTCATCGCTGGTGGTATAGATCAGGTAAAACTTCTTCCAGCCCGTCCCTTTATAGCGATCCAGCATGGAGATTCCATAAAAAAGATGTCTCGCACCGACCATCAGAGCCGTGAGGAAGCAGGCCATCGGATGATAAGGTGATAACAGAATCGAAACCAGAAGAAATTCCATGGATCCCGTATATACGACAACCGCCGTCAGAATGGGATAATAAACCGGAAAGCCGCTTGTCACCATCAGGATTCCGTATGTCATTCCGAGAAACAAATATCCTGCCATAACAGGAATGGTAAGTGGAAACGCCGCACGAAACGCATTCACAACTTCTTTGTTCATAAGCTCTATCGTCTTATCCTATTAATATAATATGTTATATAGGTTATGAGTGTAGCATACTTTTCCCGCCCCTGCGAGAGTTTTCTTTTCCGCCTGTATGCCCCTGCGAGAGTTTTCTTTGCAGCCTGTATGCCCCATAAGAGTTTTCTTTTCGGATTGCATCCGGAAGGAACAATGGCTACAATAAGGAACACTGTTTCTTACATTCACGATTACTTTCGCTTCAAAAAACAAGGAGAATCACGTTATGATCAAAACCTTCGCCATCATCTGTTTCATCGCCATGTACGTCGTCATGGTCATAAAAACAAAGTGGCGCACCTACACGGCCATGGCAGTGGCCGCCCTGTTCATTATTTTCGGAGTTCTTCCGTTTGGCAGCATTTTCGGAGCGGTCGACTGGAATGTCCTGCTGATGATCTCCGGCACCATGATTCTTGTCGATTATTTCATCGAGTCAAAGATGCCGAACCGGATTGCCGATCTTCTTCTGGACAAATCCCGCAATGTCATGTGGGTCGCTGTTTTCATGTCCCTCTTCTCCGGCGCTGTCTCGGCATTTATTGACAATGTGGCAACGGTCCTGATGGTTGCTCCCGTCGGGCTTGCCATCTGCAAGAAGCTGAAGATCAATCCGGTTCCGATGCTCCTTTCAATCGCCGTTTCCTCCAATTTGCAGGGTGCCGCCACTCTGGTCGGTGATACCACCTCCATCATGCTCGGCGCCTATGCGAAGATGGACTTCACCCATTTCTTCTGGATGAACGGACGCCCCGGTATCTTCTTCGCCGTGGAGCTTGGCGCGCTCGCAACGGTTCCGGTCATCATGTTCCTCTTTCGTCATGATACCCAGCCGGTGCACTGTGAAGAGAAGACGGAGGTGAACGATTATTTTCCCTCCATCATGCTGTGCGGCGTTGTCGTTGCCCTGATTCTTGCTTCGTTTCTTCCGAATAAGCCCGCGGTCACGAATGGTCTCCTCTGCTGCATCTTCGCTGCTGTCACTGCGCTTCGTCACCTTCTCCGCACACATAGTACGGAAGGCTGGAAGCATGCCATGAGTCAGTTTGATTACCAGACCGTGCTGATGCTGATTTCCATTTTCCTTGTCATCGGCGGCCTCGAGCAGGTCGGCGTCATCGATGATCTCTCCGGCATCATTGCTTCCTTTGGAAAGAGCAACCTGTTCCTGCTCTATACCGTGATCGTCTGGGGATCCGTTGTCATCTCCGCCTTCATCGATAACATTCCCTACGTTGCAACGATGCTTCCCGTGATCCGCGCCGTTTCGATGTCCCTTGGAATGGAGCCGTACCTTCTCTATTTCGGCCTTCTGACCGGTGCGACCCTCGGCGGAAACCTGACTCCGGTCGGTGCCTCTGCCAACATTGCGGCAACCGGTATCCTGAAGAAGGAGGGGTACGAGGTCAGCTTCCAGAGCTTCATGAAGATCGGCGTTCCATTCACACTGACCGCCGTCACCATCGGTTATCTCTTCCTGTGGCTGGTATGGAAATAAAATTTTTAAGAAACAATTTATAAACAATTCAGATTTCTTTCTGCCAATTCCCGGTATTATAGTGGTAATTAATAGAAACAGACGTGAGCTTGTTCCGATACAGGCTCACGTTTTTTCCACACTGTAAAATGGGAGAAAGCTATGGATCAACACTATATCCAGTTTCAGGATGTCACAAAGAGCTACGGAACCGGAAATGCACGGATCAACGCACTCGAGGATGTCACCTTCGGAATTAACGAGGGAGAATTCTGTGTTCTGCTTGGTTCCTCCGGTGCCGGAAAAACCACACTTCTGAACATGCTCGGCGGCATGGACACCGTAAGCACCGGTGAAATCTATTTTCACGGGAAGGAGGTTTCTGCCTTCAAAAAGCGCGAGCTCGTGGAGTACCGCCGTCATGACGTAGGCTTCGTTTTTCAGTTCTATAACCTCATCCCCACATTAACAGCTAAGGAGAATGTGGAGATCGCCGCGCAGCTCTGCAAGGACCCGATTCCTGCAGAGGAAGCGCTCGCCATGGTCGGCCTGTCAGAGCGCACCGGCAATTTCCCGGCTCAGCTCTCCGGCGGAGAGCAGCAGCGCGTTGCCATTGCAAGAGCGCTTGCCAAGAACCCGGAGCTTCTTCTCTGCGACGAGCCGACCGGCGCTCTGGATTACGCGACCGGCAAGTCCGTTCTGAAGCTCCTCCATGATCTGAGCCGCGAGCGGCATTCCACAGTCATCATCATTACGCACAATCAGGCCATTGCTCCCATGGCAGACCGGATCATCCGAATCAAAAGCGGCCGGATCCTGTCCAATGACATCAACCGGCATGTCGTTCCGATTGAAGAGATCGAGTGGTGATACAGATGAAGTCCATGTTGAAATTAACGATGCGAAATATCCGCGCCTCCTTCATGCGGTATCTGGCAATACTTCTGATCGTCATGCTGAGCGTCGGCTTCTTCTCCGGCCTGAAGATCACCAGAGACGCCATGGCGAAAACCGGAGGTGACTACCTGACGGAGCAGCATTTTTACGATTACGAGCTGATCTCCACGCTCGGATTTACAGAGGATGACGTGCAGGCCTTTTCCGACGCTTCCGACGTGCAGGCTGCAGAAGGGAGCTTCCACACGGATGCCCTTCTCACAACGGGCAATACGACCGTTCCGTTCAGGCTGATTTCTCTGCCTGAGGAAATCAATCTTCCGTCTCTGAAGGCAGGAAGACTTCCCAAGGAGAAGAATGAATGCCTTGGGGATGCGGCATATTTTTCCGAATCTGACATCGGATCGGAGCTTGAAGTGGAGGGGGATGACCTACCTCTCTCCGAAACCACCTTCACCCTTGTCGGACTTGCGGACTCTCCGCTGTACCTTGGCATCGAGCGCGGTGCCTCCTCCATCGGAGTCGGCACGCTCTCCGGTTTTCTGTATCTGCCCGAAGCTGCCTTTGAGACGGATGACATCTACACCGAGCTGTACGTGACACTCAGGGACGCAAGGCACCCCTACAGCGATGCGTACACCGAACAGATCAAGGACAGAAAAAGCTCCATGAAGTCGCTCCTCAGAGAGCGGGCTGACAAAAGATACGAGGATATTCTGGAGGAGAACCACCTCCCGGAGGAAATGGCAGAGGCAGCCGGGATCGAAAAGCCGGAAACCTATCTTCTGACAAAAGAGGAAAACACCGGCTATGTCACCTTCGAGAACAACACCTCGATTCTCAGCGGGATCGCCAATATTTTCCCTCTGTTCTTTATCCTGATTGCCATGCTGGTCTGCATGACCACCATGACACGCATGGTTCAGGAGGAGCGCACGCAGATCGGCGTTCTCAAGGCAACCGGTTTCGGAAACGGATCCATCATCGGGAAATATCTCCTGTATGCAGGAAGCGCAACCCTGACCGGCTGGGCCGCCGGATTTTTTCTCGGAACCTTTGGCCTCCCGCAGATATTCTGGCGCGCCTATTCCTCAATGTACAGCTTTGCTCCGCTGAAGTACCTGTTCAGCCCGGTTCTTGCCGCTGCGACGCTCCTTGCCTCCATGGCAGGAATCCTTGGCAGCACCTGGCTCTCCTGCCGGAATGAACTCAAGAGTGCTCCCGCCGGACTTCTTCGTCCCAGTGCTCCCCAGACCGGGAAGAAGATTCTTCTGGAGCGGATCCCGCTTTTCTGGAACCATCTCTCCTTTCTCCAGAAGGTTACGCTGCGCAACATGTTCCGCTATAAAAGGAGACTGTTCATGATGCTCATCGGCATCAGCTGCTGCGCAGGGCTCATCCTTACCGCCTTCGGCGTCCGGGACTCCATGACAGGCATCGGAACCACACATTTCGAGGAAATCCAGCACTACGACCTGCAGGCTTCCTACGAAAAAGGGGACGAAGAGAAAGCACTTTCGGAGCTTTCCGGGCTGGACGGAATCCGGAAATCTCTGCCGATTCTTTCCGAATACGTCGATGTCGGCTCCATGAAGAACATCAATCTCCTCGCCGCAGAGAACCTGGAGGATCTGTCGCCGTTCTGGGATTTCCACCAGACCCCCGGCACCGACACCGGCGAAATCCGGCTGCCGCGCGAAGGGGAAGCCATCATCAGCCAGAAAATTGCGCAGCGTCTTGACCTTGCTGTCGGTGATTCTCTGGAGATGGAAAACGAAGATCACGAGAAGCTTACGGTGAAAATCAGCGGTATTTTCACCTGCTATGTGGACAATTTCATTGTGTTGTCGGACAAGACCTTTGAAAAGTCCTTTGGCCCCTTTGAAACCAATTCCGCTCTGATCCTCTCCGATGGCAGCGATCAGGAGCAGCTTGCGAAGGATATCATGGCACTGCCGGATATCGCAGGTGTGTCGCGGCTTTCCGTCACAAGAGATTCCATTGACAGCCCGATGTCCTGCCTGGACGATATCATCTGGCTGATTGCACTGTTCTCCGATGCCCTCGCCTTTATTGTTATTTTCAATCTGACGAACATCAATCTGGCAGAGCGGAGCAGAGAGGTTGCAACGGTTGAAGTTCTTGGCTTTTATCCAAGGGAGACGGCGAAATACATTCTGCAGGAAAATCTGATCCTGTCGCTTATCGGAAGTGTGATCGGACTTCCTCTCGGCACCCTGTTCCACCGCCTGGTCATGCAGATGATCGACCTGGAGGCAACGGCCTTCCGCGTTTACATTGCTCCGAAGAGCTATGTCTCCACACTGATCTGTACGGCGCTGTTTGCCGTCTTTGTAAACTTCCTGATGAGACGTCAGGTGCAAAAGATCAAAATGGCGGAATCCCTGAAGGCTGTGGAATAAGCCTCACCTTCCGCCGCCAGGCGCACCTGCAAAAAAAGAGTGCTTCATCCGGTTTCCCGGTGAAACACTCTTTTTCTTATCCCTTCAGGATCTCTTCGGCTCTGCGGATTTCCTCCGCCGTCGGAGGCTGCACGCCCTCGAGCGGATAAGGAATTCCAAGCTTTTCATATTTCGCAATACCCATTGTATGATACGGAAGGACCTCCACACGCTCCACGCAGTCCGGGCAGATCTCCCGCAGATGATCCAGGAAGCTCCGAAGCCTCTTCAGATCCTCTTCGTCCGTTGTGATTCCCGGAACCAGAACGTGGCGAATCCACATTTTCTTCCTGTGAACCGCCAGATAGACGGCAAGATCCCTGATATTGTCATTGACCCATCCGGTCAGTTTCTTATGCTTCCCGCAATCGATTTGCTTCAGATCCAGAAGAAACAGGTCCGTCACCTTCATCAGTTCATCGAACTTCCGCAGCTCCGGATCCGCTTCTGAAAACGGCTGTCCCGAGGTATCCAGCGCGGTATGAACGCCCTTCTCCTTGCACAGCCGGAACAGCTCCGTCACATAATCCATCTGCAGCAGTGCTTCGCCGCCGCTGACCGTAATGCCGCCGCCGTTTTTCCAGTAGCTGTGGTACCGCCATGCCTTTCGGAAGGTTTCCGCAGGCGTCTCCCGATAGGAGCCTTCTGCAGAATCTCCCCAGGTTTCCGGATTATGGCAGTACTGACACCGCATCCGGCAGCCCTGAAGAAAAACAATATAGCGGACCCCCGGCCCGTCCACCGCGCCGAAGGTCTCTATGCTGTTGATATTTCCCTGAATCATAAGTGATCGTGGAAGGTTCTGGAGATGACATCTTCCTGCTGCTCTCTGGTAAGGGAGATGAACTTCACCGCATATCCGGATACACGAATGGTGAAGTTTGCATACTCCGGCTTCTCCGGGTGCTCCATGGCATCGATCAGCTTCTCGCGGCCAAAGACGTTGACGTTCAGGTGATGTGCGCCCTGGTCAAAATAGCCGTCCAGAACGTTGACGAGATTTGCGGATCTCTCCGCATCATCATGTCCGAGTGCGCCCGGGTTCATGGTCTGGGTGTTGGAAATTCCATCCAGTGCCCAGTGGTACGGGAGCTTTGTCAGAGAGTTCAGAGATGCCAGAAGACCGTTCTGCTCTGCGCCATAGGACGGATTTGCTCCGGGAGCAAGCGGTGTCCACGCACGGCGTCCGTCCGGCATGTTTCCGGTGTACTTACCATACACAACGTTGGAGGTAATGGTAAGAATGGAGGTTGTGGCCTCCGAATTCCGGTAGGTGTGGTGCTTCTTGATCTTCTCGATGAAGGCATGCAGAAGCCATACACCGATCTCATCGGCACGGTCATCATCGTTTCCGTACTTCGGGAAATCGCCCTCGATCTCATAGTCCTGTGCAAGACCGTTCTCATCGCGGATGACCTTTACCTTCGCGTACTTAATCGCGCTCAGGGAGTCGATAACGTGAGAGAAGCCTGCAATACCGGTTGCAAAGGTGCGGCGCACATCGGTATCAATCAGCGCCATCTCAGCAGCTTCATAGTAGTACTTGTCATGCATGTACTGAATCAGGTTCAGGATGTTGACATAAAGTCCAGCCAGCCAGTCCAGCATAAGATCATACTTCTTCATGACCTCATCGTAGTCAAGATACTCGGAAGTAATCGGAGCATAAGCCGGTCCGACCTGTCTGCCGTTCTTCTCGTCCACACCGCCGTTGATGGCATACAGCAGGCACTTTGCAAGGTTTGCTCTTGCACCGAAGAACTGCATCTCCTTACCGGTCTGTGTTGCGGATACGCAGCAGCAGATGGAATAGTCATCGCCCCATACCGGCTTCATGACATCATCGTTCTCGTACTGGATGGAGGAGGTGGTGACGGAAATCTTAGCCGCATACTTCTTGAAGTTCTCCGGAAGCTGGCTGCTGTAGAGAACCGTCAGGTTCGGCTCCGGGGAAGGTCCCATGTTCTCAAGCGTATGAAGGAAACGATAATCGTTCTTCGTTACCATGGAACGGCCGTCCATTCCGATGCCGGCAACCTCCAGTGTTGCCCATACCGGATCTCCGGAGAACAGCTCATTGTAGGACTTGATTCTTGCAAACTTCACCATACGGAACTTCATGGTGATATGGTCGATCAGCTCCTGCGCCTCGGCCTCTGTAAGCGTTCCTTCCTCCAGATCACGATTGATATAAATATCAAGGAAGGTGGAAATTCTGCCCACGCTCATTGCAGCGCCGTTCTGAGTCTTGATTGCTGCAAGATAGCCGAAGTACAGCCACTGAACCGCTTCCTTCGCATTGCGTGCCGGTGCGGAAATGTCATAGCCATAAGCCTTTGCCATCTCCTTCATTCCCTGCAGAGCACGGATCTGCTCGGAGATTTCCTCGCGCTGACGGATGATGTCGTCGGTCATTGTGCCATCGCCGCAGTTCTCCTGATCCTCCTGCTTCCACGCGATCAGCTGATCAATACCGTACAGAGCAACTCTGCGGTAATCGCCGACGATTCTTCCTCTTCCGTAGGTATCCGGAAGTCCGGTTACGATATGGCTGTGGCGTGCAGCACGCATCTCAGGTGTATATGCATCAAATACTGCCTGGTTATGCGTCTTGTGGTACTCGGTAAAAATCTTGTGCAGCTGCGGATTCGGATGGTATCCGTACATCTCGCACGCTTCCTCTGCCATCTTGATTCCGCCGAAGGGCATGAACGCACGCTTCAGCGGCTTGTCGGTCTGAAGTCCGACCACCTGCTCCAGATCCTTCATGGACTCGTCGATATATCCGGGGCCATATGCGGTCAGAGAGGAAACCACCTCCGTCTCCTCATCCAGGACGCCGCCCTTCTCACGCTCTTCCTTCTGCAGCTCCTGCAGTCTTCCCCAAAGCTTGTCAGTTGCTTCGGTAGGATCTGCCAGGAAGCTCTCATCTCCCTCATAAGGTGTGTAGTTCTTCTGGATAAAGTCGCGCACGTTGCACTCGCGTCTCCAGATGTTGCCCTCAAACCCGTTCCAGGCTTCATTCTGTAACATATTTCAATCCTCCTCTTTGAATGTTAGACAGTGTGTAATTAGTGGCCGCTAACTAGCCTTCTTCCAAGATACCCTGCTCTCCGGAAAATGTCAATCCATATCAATCATTCTGCCGGAATATGCCCTTCTCCCCCGGAAGCATTTCCTGCTTATCTGAGTCAGCAGACGATTTTCAGTTTATCGGATTTCTGTGTTTCTGTCATTCCTTATTTCATCAAATCGCAGAAAAAGAACCTCCCCATCCGAAACGGATGAAGAGGTTCCCTGAAAACCAGTATGATACAGCACCAGTCCGATGAAATCCGATCAGCTCACAGAATCCGATCAGAGGACATCATTTCTGCGAATATACCCCGGATAATCCGGTTCTGCCGTCAGTTCCTTCACATTGATGATCTTCGCCCATTTGTCCACAATCTGGTTCTCCAGATGCACGTTCTCACCAATGACAGAGTGTCCGAGGATCAGGCAATTCTTCACGACGGCGCCCTTCTTGATTTCCACCCCGCGGCCGATCACCGAATTCTCTACTGTGCCATAGACAGAAGAGCCGTTTGCCACCATGGAATTCACAACCCTGGCGCCTTCGTAATAATGAACCGGAATTGCGTCTGTCGTCTGCGTATAAATCGGCCAGTCCGAAGAAAACAGCTGCTGCGCGGTATCATAATGCAGGAGCTCCATATTGGCACGGAAATAGCTCCGGAGGTCATAGATGGCTGCCATGTATGCGCCCTTATGCTGCGCGCCGCGGATATCCAGACTGTCATGCTCAAGGTTCAGGATATCGGTCAGATTGAAAATGGAGGAATGCTTCTTCGCATCACGGATCAGCCTGATCAGCATCTCCTTCTTCATGACATAGGTATCCATAAAGATGTTGCGGTTCGGGATCGAACCATCATTGAGATGGATGGACTTCACGCCCTTCTGACGATTCAGATCCAGGACAGCGCAGTTCCGATACCAGTCATCTGCCTTGTCGGTCTTGTGATAAAGAAGCGTCACATCCGCTCCGCTGTCCACATGCTGCTGCAGAAGCTGCTGAAAATCCTGCTTGAAAACCATGTTGCCGGGTGTAATAACCACATAGGGCTGCTGCATTCTCTCGATCACTTCAATATTGTCCATAAAAGCAGCGACATCCGTATTATAAATTGCATTCACACGGCTGTCCTGATTGAACAGGAGCTGAAGCTTGCCGCGCTTGGCATTGATGTTGTAATGCTGTCCATAGCTTAAGTGCTCTGCAAGAGAGCGCGGATTCTGGCTGACATAAACCTGAATGCGGTCAATGTTGCTGTTGGACAGGTTGGAAACCGGGAAATCCACTACGCGGTATCTTCCCAGGAAGGAGAAGGCACCGATCGGCCGGTAGTCCTCCATTCCCTGTACATGATAGCGGCCATTGGAGGCCATGACGATTCCAAATGCATTGATCATCTTATTCAACCCCCTTTACGTTCTTCGCAACCAGAAGGATGTTCTCACTGTCCGCACTGCCGACAACAGCCCCCTTTCCGATGTGTACGTTGTTGGCAACCAGGGCTCTTGTCACAACGGCTCCCTCATCGACAACCGCTCCGGGCATCAGCACGGAATCCACAACCTTCGCGCCCTTTTCCACATCCACATGGGTGAAAACAACGGAATGCTTCAGATCCCCTTCAATATGTGCGCCCTGTGTGATGTAGGCTTCGTCCACATGTGCCTCGGGTCCGATGTACTGCGGCAGCTCCGGTGCATCCTCGGTATAGATCTTCCAGGAAGGATCATCCAGGTTCAGCGCACTCTTCTCATCCAGAAGATCCATGTTGGCCTCCCAGAGAGAATCGATGGTTCCGACATCCTTCCAGTATCCCTTGAACTCATAAGCCATCAGGGTCTTCCCATCGTCCAGAAGACGGGGAATGATGTCCTTTCCGAAATCATGGTTCGAATTCGGATCATCCCTGTCTGTAATCAGAAGCTTCCGGAGAACCTTCCAGCTGAAAATATAAATTCCCATCGAAGCAAGATTGGACTTCGGATGCTCCGGCTTCTCCTCAAACTCTGTGATGTGACCGTTTCCGTCGGTATTCATGATCCCGAAACGGCTGGCCTCCTTCATCGGAACCCCAATCACCGCAATGGTCGCATCTGCCTTGTTCTGCTTGTGGAACGAAAGCATCTTGTCGTAGTTCATCTTGTAGATATGATCGCCGGACAGGATCAGAATATAATCCGGATCATACTGATCGATGAAATCGATGTTCTGCGTAATGGCATCTGCCGTTCCGCGATAAACGTTCAGATTCGCGTCTGCCTTCTCGCGGGGAGGCAGTACATAAACACCGCCGTCACGAGTATCCAGGCCCCAGTTCTTGCCTCCTGCTACATAGGAATTCAGTAAAACCGACTCGTACTGCGTCAGAACGCCGACCACGTCAATGCCGCTGTTTGCACAGTTGGAAAGCGGGAAATCCACGATCCTGTACTTGCCGCCGAAGGAAACCGCCGGCTTCGCGACCTTGTTCGTCAGGTCCTTCAGACGGCTTCCGCGTCCGCCGGCCAGAATCATCGCCAGCATTTCGTTCTTGCTCATATGAATTACCTCCCCGATAAGGATAAAATAAAAACTACGTTTATTGTATCAAACCGGTTTGGCGAATAAAAGGGTTTCATGTAAAAGGCGCACAATTATCGTGTTAATTGCGCGCCTGTTTTGTATATATCTGCTTAATATACTGTCCTTATTCAATTTTTCAGAATCAAAGCCTTCCTGCTTCGATCTGCTTCTCCCAGCCGCTTCTCCGGAAATAAATCGCCATAATCAGAGAGCAGACCAGCCACCCGGCCGGATATCCCAGCGCAATCAATGCCACCGAATTGAGGGTGTGCGAAATCACATACAGATAAATCTGGCGGAAAATCACAAAGGAGAACAGCATTATAATCATCGGCGTCTTCGACTGTCCGATTCCTCGAAGAACACAGGCATGGATCTGATTGGAGGCGCAGAGCCCGTCAAACAGACAGTTGCAGCGTATGAACAGGGTTCCGTACCGCAGAACCTCCGGGTCCTGATTGAACAGCGCTACAATCTGCGGCGCCGCTATGAATTCTGCAATGCAGATCGCATACGTCAGGACAATGGCGAGCCGGATGGAAGTGCGGACGCCCTCCTTGATCCTCTTCACATTGCCGGCACCGGCATTCTGCCCGGTGAAGGTAGTCACGCCAAGCGCAATGCTCTGAAGCGGGAGGATGACAAAGGCATCCACTCGTCCGTATGCGCCCCAGCCCGAAGCGCTGGCATTTCCGAAGCTGTTGATATAGCCCTGCACGAATACATTTGAAAACGAAATGATCGCCATCTGAAGTCCGGCAGGCAGACCGATCCGGATAATTTTCCACAGGGAGCACCGGTCAATCCGCATCTCCCGGAAGGAAATTCCATAGTCCTCCGTACTCCTGGATAACACAAGCAGGCCCAGAAAGGCCGATACAAACTGCGACAGGATCGTCGCACAGGCAACCCCCGCAACGCCAAGCTGAAAATACAGAACGAACAGAAGATCCAGTACCACGTTCAGAAGGCTCGTGATAATCAGGAACAGAAGCGGCCTCTTCGAATCTCCGACCGCGCGGAGAATCGCGGAGGTCATGTTGTAAAACATCAGCCCTTCGATTCCAAGGAAGTAAATTCTCAGATAAACCGAAGCAAGCGGCACAATGCTCTCCGGCGTCTGCATGAAGCGAAGAAGCGTCGGGGTAATGCCGACTCCCACCACCATCATGAACAGTCCAAGGAGAAAGGTCGCAAAAAGAGCGGTGTGCACCGCCTTGCGAAGCCCTGCCCGGTCCCTTCTTCCAAAGCAATGTGAGATCACCACGCTGGCTCCGGTTGACATTCCCATAAAAAGTCCGACCAGTGTATTGACCGCAGAGCCCGTCATGGTCACAGCAGCCAGAGCATCCGCACTGACAAAATTTCCCACCACGATGCTGTCCACCGTACTGTAGAACTGCTGGAACACGTTTCCGAAGAAAAGCGGCAGTGCAAACAGGATCAGCTGCCGCAGAATCGGCCCCTGTGTCATGTCCCTGGCTTTTGTCTTTGCGGCCCCCTTCGGCGTGGTTCCGGTCTTTCCGGAGCACGGCTGCGCCGTTTCAAATGTTGCAGAGCACTTCTGTGCAGAACACCTTCCGATACAGTCAGCTGCAGTTTGATCTCCCATTTCGCATCCCCCCGCATTAATATGCCACTTCTTACCCCGAGCATATCACTCTGGAACGGCATAAGCCATATGTCCCTTGAGGTATTCCGGCGGAACGTCTGTTAGTATTGTCTAACCATTGTCACAGGCCGTATAATTCTAAAGGCTGAACGTTACTTTTATAACAATATCGGCATAGATAGATCCATTAAGGAAGGAGAACATTTATGGTTTACTCACAGGAAGTAAAGAACATGTGCGTCGTACACCAGGGCGTACACCATGGCGCAGCTCCGATCCCGGAAGAGGCGAAATGGGTGAAGTCCAGAGAGATCAAGGACATCTCCGGCTACACACACGGTGTTGGCTGGTGCGCACCTCAGCAGGGTGCCTGCAAGCTGTCTCTGAACGTCAAGGACGGCATCATTCAGGAAGCTCTGGTTGAGACCATCGGCTGCTCCGGAATGACCCACTCTGCAGCTATGGCAGCTGAGATTCTTCCCGGACTTACTGTTCTGGAGGCTCTGAACACAGACCTTGTCTGCGATGCCATCAACACTGCAATGAGAGAGCTGTTCCTTCAGATCGTTTACGGCCGTTCCCAGAGCGCATTCTCTGAGGATGGACTGCAGATCGGTGCAGGTCTTGAAGACCTCGGCAAGGGAACCCGCTCCATGGTCGGCACAACCTACGGCACTCTGGAGAAGGGACCTCGTTACCTTGAGCTGACTGACGGCTACATCACTGACCTTGCTCTGGACGAGAACGATGAGATCATCGGCTACAAGTTCGTAAACTTCGGCAAGATGATGGACTTCATCAAGGCCGGCGACGATGCAGCTACCGCTCTGGAGAAGGCTTCCGGCAAGTACGGCCGTGTCGCTGATGCTGCGAAGTTCATCGATCCGAGAAAACAGTAATTCAGAAGGAGGAGAAAGAAATGGCATTATTTGAATCTTATGAGAGAAGAGAGCCCCAGATTCTTGCCACCCTGAGCAAGTATGGTATTTCCTCCGTTGAGGAATGCAAGACCATCACAGAGGCTGCTGGTCTGGACGTTTATCATCTGGTAGAGGGCATTCAGCCGATCTGCTTCGAGAACGCGAAGTGGGCATACACCGTAGGCGCTGCCATCGCCATCAAGAAGAACTGCCGCAAGGCTGACGAGGCTGCTGCCGCAATCGGCGAAGGCCTTCAATCCTTCTGCATCCCCGGTTCCGTTGCTGACCGCCGTAAGGTAGGTCTTGGCCATGGCAACCTCGGCAAGATGCTTCTGGAAGAGAACACCGAGTGCTTCGCATTCCTGGCTGGCCACGAGTCCTTCGCTGCAGCTGAGGGTGCAATCGGTATCGCTGACAAGGCAAACAAGGTTCGCACGAAGCCGCTTCGTGTTATCCTGAATGGCCTCGGCAAGGATGCTGCCAAGATCATCTCCCGTATCAACGGCTTCACCTATGTTGAGACTGAGTTTGATTACTTCACCGGCGAGCTGAAGGTTCTCTCCGAGACCTGCTACTCCAAGGATCCTTCCAGCCCGCGTGCAAAGGTTCGCTGCTACGGCGCTGACGATGTACAGGAAGGCGTTGCCATCATGTGGAAGGAGAACGTTGATATCTCCATCACAGGTAACTCCACCAACCCGACTCGTTTCCAGCACCCGGTTGCAGGCACCTACAAGAAGGAAAGACTCGAAGCCGGCAAGAAGTACTTCTCCGTTGCATCCGGCGGCGGCACCGGCCGTACCCTTCATCCGGACAACATGGCAGCAGGTCCTGCTTCCTATGGCTTCACGGATACCCTTGGCCGTATGCACAGCGATGCTCAGTTCGCAGGCTCCTCTTCTGTTCCGGCTCACGTAGAAATGATGGGTCTGATCGGAATGGGCAACAACCCGATGGTTGGCGCAACGGTTTCCACCGCTGTTTCCATCGCACTGGCTGCAGAGCAGGGCAAGTTCTGATTGGGAATTCTTTTCAGAATTTCTGACTGCTATTAG
>ERZ1026898.362-NODE-362-length-29273-cov-9.433808_pt1 | contig 29273 bp, 19 predicted proteins | sample MGYA00380178_ERZ1026898 | MGnify/ENA primary metagenome ERZ1026898 (study PRJEB33269, sample SAMEA4719814) | human gut metagenome | biome: human-associated habitat; feature: organic feature; material: feces | place: Cameroon | collected 2013-10 ...
CCTAAAAAGTGATGAGGAAAATAGCGTAATATCAACGTTTTTTGATGCTTGCCCCGAATATACACAACATTTATTTTTGCAAATAGTCAAAATAAATGCCACTGGAGGTAATTTTATGTCAGCGAAGAAAGAAAAAGCCGTAATTACTGCAAGACAAATCAAAAGGTGTTTGCCCCCTGCTAACTTAAATCTTGCCAGGCACAGAGACAGCAAAAATCTACGGGTAAAAGTAACTGTCGTAAACGCTCAATCACATGAAAAAACGCTTGAATATTACTGCGAAGACTGGCTTTCGGTAATAAAAACAAGGATAAAAGACTCGACATACATTAAATATTTCAATATTGTTAATAATTATATCTTACCTTTTTTGGGTGAGATGCATCCGGAAGAAATAAATGACCTTGTTATTATGAAATTCGGAAACACTCTTTTGGAATCGGGATCAAAGGACAATAACCCGCTTTCTCCCAAGACTGTAAAAGATATATTGCTTGTTTTAAATTCTGTGATGAAACACATCAGACTTTTTTATAAGCGTGACCTCCCACCGGTAAACATAACATACCCGAAGCGTCCAAAAAAAGACATAAGAGTTCTCACCGCCGAGGAGCAGAAAAAGCTGGTTGAATATCTGACAATTGATATCGACAACTGCAAATTCGGTGTCATACTCGCTATGTATACCGGACTTAGAATCGGCGAAATATGTGCGCTGAAATGGGGTGAAATATCAATAGAAAACGGTGTGATACATATATGTCATACCATGCAGCGACTTCAAAAAGCCGACTCAGACATCGGAAATAAAACAGAGATTCTGATAAGTTCTCCGAAAAGCGACTCTTCCGACAGATGGATACCAATGACTGATAATGTGCGTGAATTGTGCACAGCAATGAGAATAGGATCGCCGGAGGCGTATGTTTTAACCGGGAGCAGCATGCATTTCATGGAACCCAGAAATTTGCAGTATCGGTTCTCAAAGTACACAAGGGATTGCGGAATAAGCGGGGTCACGTTTCACACATTACGTCACACTTTTGCGACACGATGTGTTGAAGTTGGCTTTGAAATAAAATCATTGAGTGAAATTCTCGGCCACTCAGATGTTAAAATAACGCTCAACAGGTATGTTCACTCCTCATCGAAGATGAAAAAAGAGAATATGGACAAACTTTCAACAATCGGTTTCTAAAATCGAATCAAAGCTTTATTTGATGAGATAACTCTACGAAAACTGACAAGTATTGTGTATAAAACGGGTGTTCCCATTCGTTTTTTTATATTTTTTATGAGCTGTTTGACAGCTATGATGCCACTCGGGTGTCATATAGGAGATTTGTGGGGAAAACAGGAAGAGAGGAGACCGGGAATACTGAAAAGCGGGGGCTTTTCGGTATGTGGTTGCTATGGAAACGGGAAACGCACAGTATTTATCGAACATAGAGGAAACCTATGATTTCAAAATCTTAAAAGGAACCGACCCTGAGATTGTAAAGGTCTCGGGGAGTAAAGCATATTTGTTTTTTAAACGAGCTTTCGACATAGTATTTGCTATTGCTGTGAGTCTCGTTTTATTTTTATTTATGCCAATAATTGCAATTGCAATAAAGCTTGACTCAAAAGGTCCGGTGCTATTTAAACAGGAACGCCTAGGAAAAGACGAAAAGCCGTTTGTGATGTACAAATTCCGTTCAATGTATATCGACGCTGAAAAAGACGGACCGCAGTGGGCGATAGCTAGCGACCAAAGAGCCACACGCGTAGGAAGATTCCTGAGAAAGACACGGATAGATGAGTTGCCGCAGATGTGGAATATACTCGTGGGTGATATGAGTTTGGTCGGGCCGCGTCCGGAGAGAGAGTTTTTTTACTCTGAGTTTGAACGCGACATCCCCAATTTTAGGAATCGCCTTGCAGTTAAGCCGGGGTTGACCGGACTTGCACAGGTAAACGGCGGATATGAGCTCGACCCACAATCAAAGCTTGATTATGATATCGAGTATATGGAGTCGCGTTCAATACTGCTTGATATAAAATGCATATTAAAAACGGTGAAACTCGTGTTCACGCATGATGGCGCGAGATAGAAATATAAATTGGAGGATAGATCGCAAATATGGTGAAAACTAAAACTCCGTCCGGTGTGACGGATAATAACGAGATAACATTATGGAGTGTGCTGCGGCTGCTGTTGGGCAAGTTTTATTGGCTGCTAATTTCCGGCTTTGCATGCGCGCTCATAGTTTGGCTAATTACAACATTCCTTATTGCTCCGACATATGAGTCGAGAGTGAGCTTTTATGTCTATAACAATGCAGATAAGGCTGCTCACGCGAGCACAGTAAACAACAGTGATCTTCAGGCCGCAGAGAGTCTTGCAACGACATATTCCAAGATACTTGAAAGCAACTCGGTGCTCGACGCGGTGCTAAAGGATCTCGGAGACAAATCGGACTTGAGCAGAAAAGATCTCAGTGAGATGATTGATGTTTCAGTCGTTTCCGATACGCAGCTGCTCGAGGTTGTTATCAAATCCAACAGCGCGGAATTTGCCTGCGATGTAGGAAAATCATTTGCAAATGTTGCGCCGACAGAAATAGTCAGAATAACCAAAGCCGGTGGAGTTGAGGTTGTTGACCGACCGGAGGTCGCTTCGGAAAAATCCTCGCCGAGAACCGTCTTTGATACCGCGATAGGTTTTCTTATCGGCGTTATCGGAATGTCGGTTGCGCTTATACTTAAGATGCTTTCGGATACAACGATATATCTGCCGGAAGATATAGAAAGCCTGTCCGGCGTAACTGTTTTGGGACAAATACCCGAGATAGATGTGTCCGGGGATAAATATGATTATTGGAAACTTACGAAAGGAGGGGTGATACGCTGTGAAAATAAGAAAGATAAAGATGGTAAATCGGAAAAAAACAACGACTGATACAGTTTCCGTCAACAGGAAAAGGCTTATAAACAACGATAGCCCCTTTGCGATAAAAGAGGCATATGTAAAGCTTCGAACAAGCTTGATGTTCTGCATGAAGGCGGACAAAGAAGGCCCTTGCAAGGTCTTTGCGATAACTAGCGCGAACCCCTCGGAAGGAAAGAGTCTTACGGCTGCAAATATTGCGATAAGCTATGCGATGCTCGGCAAAAAGACGCTGCTCATCGACGCGGATATGCGTAAGCCCACTCAGCGCAGACTTTGGAAAGTTGATATTTCAACGGGTCTTTGCGATTTCCTAGCTGGAATGGGCTCGCTGGAGCTTGTAAGGGTAGAAAACCTGCCTTTGTCGATAGTGTGCACGGGCACAATACCGCCCAATCCGTCGGAGCTTTTGGCGTCGGATATAATGAAGCAATTCATTAAGAGATGCGCAAAAAGTTATGACTATGTGATCATTGATACACCGCCGATAAATACCGTTGCTGATGCACAGATAATTTCGACTTTTGTTGACGGCGTGGTGGTTGTTGCAAAGTCGGGTTCGACGACCTCGGATGAGCTGAGCATGGCTCTTGAAGCAGTTGATCGTGCAGGTGGAAATCTGTGCGGAGTGGTTGTCAACGATATGAATATGAAATCGCTTAAATATTCCTACAAATATCGATACAGCGACAAGTACGGTTACAAATACGGCTATAAATATAGCTATAAATACGGACATAAGTACGGATATAAATATTCGTATGAAGATAGGTCCAACAACGCCAAGTGAGTGATACTGCAATGGATATTACTTTTGATTATCATTCCCATATACTTCCCGGATGCGATCATGGAAGCGACGGTATAGAAACGTCGCTAAAACAGATAGAAATGGCTAAAAGCGTGGGAATAAAAACCATATGCGCGACCCCCCATTTTTATCCGCACAAGGAGAGTGTGGAATCATTTCTTGCGAGGCGGCAAAGAACCTACGAAGCCTTGAAAGCAAATCTGCCGGATAGCGCACCGAAGATAATTCTCGGCGCTGAGGTGCTGATCTGTGACGGAATGGATCAGCTCAGCGGACTTGATCGCCTGTGTCGTCAGGGGACAAATGAACTGCTGCTCGAGCTGCCGTTCTATAAATGGCCGGAATCGGTATGGGAAACAGTTGACTGTCTCAACGATCGGGATGATATACGGATAGTTATCGCCCATGCCGACAGATACCCGCCGGAAGATATAGAAAGGCTGATAGGCGAGGATATTCCGCTGCAGCTGAATGTCGAGTGCTTCAAGAATCCTCTGCGGCGAAAGCGGTATATATCCTGGGTCAAAAACGGATATGCAAAGTACCTCGGCAGCGATATTCATATGCTCGGCAGTGGGTACAGAGATTGGGAGAAGTGCAAAAAAATATTGAGAAAGCACATGTGATGGGAGGACAGAAAGGTTGAGTTTCGTCGAAAATATGCGACCGTTGGTTTCTGTGGTTATGCCGTCATATAATTCTGAAAAGTATATATCGGAAGCAATACACTCAGTGATAGCACAGACTTATGAAAACTGGGAACTTCTGATTATTGATGATGGTTCAACGGATAGTACTGCAAACATAGTCAAACAGTTTTCAGATATTGACTCGAGAATAACTCTCTATAGTAATTCGAAAAACATGGGAGTTGCGCTGACACGCAACAAAGGCATGGATTTGGCGAAAGGCAGTTGGATAGCACTGCTTGACAGTGACGATGTGTGGCATAAGGACAAGCTTGAGAAACAGCTCGAGCTTGCCAAAAAAACCGGTGCGGACATAGTCTACTGCTCGTATTGCTTAATAGATAAGTATGGCAAAAAAATATCTGAATTTATTGTTCCTCCGGTTACATCATATGAGGAAATGTTAAAGAGTAGTGTCATAAGCTGCTCTACAGCAATACTTTGCAATAATTCTGCTGGGAAACACCGATTTACAAGTGGGAACTTTCATGAGGACTATATCTTTTGGCTGAGTTTGATGAGAAATGGATTTGAAGCGGTTGGTTGTGAAGAACCTCTTTCAGATTACAGAGTTATCGAAGGCTCAAGGTCGCGCAACAAAATCAAATCAGCAAAAAATAGATGGATAGTTTACCGCAAGGTAGAGAAACTCCCTTTAAAAAAAGCCTTTTGCGCCTTTGCGTCATATACATATAACGGATTCAGAAAATATAAGAGGCTGTGAATTTTATCTAATTGTTGGAGAATGATCAATGAACAAAGACATTAAAATCCTGTTCATATGTGGCGTATTTGCAAAGGAAAATGAGGAAGAGGTTGTTAAACAATCAAAAAAAAGTGTTGAGTTTTCTGCAAATCAGATGCAGCTTAAGTTTATTAATGCTTTTTGTCATATTGCACCTACTAAAGTTATTTCAGCGCCATTTATAGGACATTATCCAAACCAGAGCCATACGTTGCACTTTTGTGGCTTTTCAAATGAGCAACAGCTTTGTGAATATATTCGCTTTAACAACATATGGGGGGTTAGCAATATATCAAGAGCGTATGCCATGAAGAAAGCAGTCCGTGATTTTGCGTTGCAAAAAGATGGGAAAAAACTAATTGTTGTATATAGTGCACACTATCCTTTTCTTGCTGCTGCTACTTATGCTAAGGCCTTGGATCCGGATATAAAAGTTTGCTGTATAGTTCCGGATTTACCTCAATATATGAACTTGGAGAAAAAGCGAAGTGCCCTGTATAACCTCTTTAAAAAGATTGATGTTAAATCAATTGAAAAAAAGATGGGAGAAATAGATACATCCGTTGTGTTGACCAATGCCATGGCGCACATTTTGCATTTGGATGATAGACCCTATATTGTTTCAGAGGGTCTTGTAGATTGTTTGCCCAAAGAAATCAATCTTAATAATCAGGATGAAATCATAAATATAGTATATGCCGGAAAGATATATTTTAAATTTGGCATTAAACTTTTAATAGATGCATTTTCATCATTTGAAAATACAAATTATCGTTTAGTTTTATGCGGAACCGGCGATGCGGCAGAATATGTCAAAAAATGTGCAAATGAGGATCCTAGAATCATTTTTATCGGACAAGTATCTCCTGATGAAGTTCAAAAATATATTAATCGTGCGACAGTATTAGTCAACCCACGTCCAAATAATGGGGAATATACGAAATATTCTTTCCCATCCAAGAACATAGAATACCTTTCGAGTGGAAAACCGACTGTTGCCTTTTTGCTGGACGGTATGCCCAAATGCTATCAGAACTTTTTGTATACTGTTGATGATCAGAAGGGAGATTCTGTCTGTGCTCTTAGTGATGCTTTAAAGGCGGCTATTTCTGCATCAAAAGAGGAAATTGAAAAGAGATACGCATTATTTGTGAAATATGCTTCGGAAAACCTTTTGACCTCTGCTGTAGCAGAAAAAATAATAAGGATGAACTTTGACGAAGAGGCCTAATATGCAAAGAATGCGAGTTGTTCAGCAGTATGTAACTACTGCCAATAATGGCGGATTAAAAACAGAATATGAAGCACTGAGCAGCCGAAAAACACTGTCAGATAAATATGAATTTATCCCGGTGGTTTTGAACGATTGCCACTGCGGAATCAGTTTTTCAGATATTCGTTTTTATCGTCGCGCCATTAGTAAAGCGGCTCCGGATATAGTTCATATTCGGGGTGCAGGAATAGAAAGTTTGAATGCCGTTATCGGTGCAAAGCTTTCCGGTCAAAGGAAAATTCTGGTGACCGTTCACGGTATGTTCAGTGACCTTGTGTATTACTCGCCGATAAAGCGTTGGATATGCAGGCATGTTATTGAACCCATGATATTTGAACTATCGGATGGAATTTCCTGTGTATATGAGCAGGCATCGCAACGCGATGTGTTCCGGCGATACAAAAAGAAAATGCTCCCGTTTGTGTATAATCGTATGCCAAAGTATCACAATTGCAGTTCAGAAGAAAAGCGTGCGCTGCGCACGGAACTTAACCTTCCGGGTAATGCAAGAATCGGTATCTATGTCGGCAGGGTCACGAAGGAAAAAGGCCTGTCTTACTTAGTCAATGCGTTAAAAAAGTTGGATGCAAGCTGGCCGTCGGAGTTTTGCCTGTTGATTGTAGGAAATGGAGATTATCTGCAGAAAATGCAGAACGAATGTGCCGCTCTGCGGCATGCAAAGCAGGTGATTTTCGCCGGTCAACAAGAACAGGTTCAAAAATACCTAAATGCTTCGGATTTTTTCCTTTCACCGTCCCTGCATGAAAATCTGTCGATTTCTATTTTGGAAGCGTGTGCAGCGAAGCTACCGTGCCTTGTGACAGATGTCGGGGGAAACGGAGAAATCATAGAAAATGGAAAGAACGGATTAGTGATACCGCCATTTTCGGCGGATGCTCTTGCTTATGCTCTTTGTAAAATGAACGATGATGAATATCGCGCCGAAATTGAACAATGTGCGTGGCAATTGAATTACAGCAAATTTTCTGATGAGCATGTAGATCAGCAACTCAAGCAAGTATATGACCTGTTGTTGCAACAGCGATAGGAGCTTATAAAATGATTAGTATTGTTGTGCCGGCTTATAATGCCGCATGTGTGATTGAAAGGTGCATAGATTCAATTTTGCGGCAAACATATTCCGATTTTGAACTGCTTATCGTTGATGACGGATCGACGGATAAAACAGCGGAAATCGTGGAAGCTAAGGCTGCTCAGGATACTCGTATTCGTCTGATTCGTCAGAAGAATGCCGGTGTCGGTTTTGCGCGAAACGCAGGAATAATGGCTGCTTTAGGCGAGTTGCTTTGCTTTGTTGATAGTGATGATACGGTATCAACGAATTATTTGGAGATATTGTATACGCTATACGATCCCGGTGTACTTCCAGTTATAGATATTATACGTAGTGACGGTTATGGTTCGTCGCTAAGCTATATGCCGGAAACATATACATTGGATAGCGACTGGGTTGATTCGTACTTTTGCGGACAACTTAGATATGGAATTGCTTTTTCAGTCTGTAATAAGCTGTATTCTTTGCAGACGATTCGCAGAGAACATATCGCATTCATACCAGAGATATCTATCGGCGAAGATATGTTGTTTATTTTTCAATATCTGCACTATTGCCAATCGATTTGCTTCAGCGGTGAAGCTACTTATAATTATATCATTACACCGGGTTCGGCTATGTTATCTTCAGTAGATTATACGGCTCAATATGAAAGAGTTTTTGAGATTATGGCTGAGAAAGACTGCCTTTTCTCGCCAATTGGAGAAAATACATTATCTCGATGGGCTTTTGACTCGATTATTACCATTATTGCGAACCCGTTTATCATCGGCAAAAGCTATTCTAACTTTATGAAATGGTGGCACGAATTCAGTCAGACGGCATTATACCATGCCGCCATTGTTTCGGAAAAGCCATCCGGTTATAAACGAAGAGTCTTGCATTTTGCCTTGCAATCTGAGAATGCGATTGCAATATATATGCTTTTTAAATTACTGAGATTAGGAAAGAAGCAGTAGAAACGAGGTGAGTCACATTGAATGAACTGCAGAAAATCGAGATTGGACTTTTGCAACAGTTCTTATCTGTATGTGAACAGTTAAATTTGACTTACTTTTTAGTCTGCGGCAGCGCTCTTGGCGCAGTTAAATATGGCGGCTTCATTCCTTGGGATGATGATATTGATGTTGCACTTCCAAGAAAAGATTACGAAATTTTCTGCAAAGAGGCTCCCAAAATGCTGCCGGAATGGTGTTTTTTACAGAACTACCATTCAGAACCTCAGTTTTATCTTCTCGGAAGTAAACTGCGCGACAGCAGAACGACATATATAGAGATGATGACGGAACGTTTGAACATCAATCATGGTGTATTTATAGATATATTTCCGCTGGATGGGCAATGGAAAACTGAGAATGACTATCAAATCTTTCGGCGAAAACGCGCTGTTTTTGAAGCAGCTCGACGTGTCAGATTGAATTATAACCGCTTGTCTCCAGAAAATATCGGAATGGTACGAACGAATTGGTATTGGCTTTTATTTTGCCTATTTGGATATAAAAGTGATACTTCTTCTGAGATAGAAGCGTTTGACCGATATGTTTCTTCATTTTCTACAGAAGCGAGCAGTGTGTGGTGTAACCATGCAAACTCTGCTTCTCCTTTGGAATATGCACTTAAAGAACAGTATGGAGAAGGAACATGGAGGACATTTGAGGGTATCGCGGTCCGTGTTCCGGCGCAGTATGACAACTATTTGACGCAAAAGTATGGCGATTGGCGCAGCGAAATACCTCTGAGTGAACAGAAAGGACATCATTACTATGTAAAATGCGATTTGCACCGACCTTTTTCGGATTATACCGAATCCGGTGTAAAAGGGGTGAATAAGTCATGATATACAGAGCAATTCGTAAGCTAAAAACGGTCTTATACCATGTGCTTGTCGAACCGGATATAAAGCGTTCATTTGCTGAGTGCGGCAAAAACTCGCATGTTGAATCGGACGGGGACTTTTTTCCTTTGTCCAATATTTATGTTGGAGATCATGTTTCCATCGGACCAAATGCGCGATTTTGGACAACACGAGCAGAAATTCATATAGAAGATTATGCCTTGTTCGGTCCTGGCGTTACGATCATTACCGGAGATCATCGTAAAGATGTTGTCGGTAAGCACATTATTGAGCTGACAGATGCGGACAAGACTGCAGAAGACGACAGAGATGTGGTGATCGGAAAAGGAGCGTGGATTGGTGCGGGGACAATTATTTTGAAAGGTGTACATATTGGATCCGATGCCATCGTTGCGGCCGGCAGCGTTGTAACAAAGGATGTTGCACCATATACAATTGTGGGCGGCGCACCGGCGCACTTCATAAAAGAACGCTTTTCTGAAGATCAACTTAGGAGCCACATCCAAACCGTTGAATATAATGATTCGTTAGTTTTGACTTCGGCAAAGGACAGGTGATTCTATTGCAGGATAAAATACCGCTGCTGATTTTATTATCAGTAGGTGCGGCATTTACTTTTGTTTGGCTCATTCTGATGCGGAAGCGGCTGAACTTGAGATGGTATGCGGCGATACCGCTTGCCATTGCGCATACGTTATATGGTGTATTTACGGTTAAAGCGTTTGCCTTTCTGGAGACCGGGTTTGATAAAGCGAGTCTCGGAAATATGAGCCTGTTTGGCGGCGTGTTTCTGATGCCGCTGGCATATTGGCTCGGCGCGAAGATTTCAAAGCGTCCGATGCGCGAAGTGTTCGATATTTTCACTCCATGCATGATTTTCACGGTCATGTGCGCGCGAATAAACTGCATTATTTCCGGATGCTGTGTCGGACTTACGATACCGGGGCTCGACGGAGTACGTTTCCCTACGAGGGAGGCAGAGCTGATCTTTTATGTTGTTCTGCTCGCCGTGCTTTGTCCGCGCATAGTTAAAGGAGTGACGGGCGGAAAGGCTTATCCCGTCTATATGATGAGCTATGGAATATTCCGTTTCATCATTGAATTTTTCCGTCAGGCGCAGACAGATAATCTTTTCCACATGGCGCATATGTGGGCAACCTTATCCCTGATAGTAGGTATAAGCATTTATGCCGAATTAAATATAAAGGGCAAGAAGTATAAAAAAGAAAGGAAGAAGACGCGAAAATGAAAGGAAGAATTACCAAAAGATTTGTGTCGCTGCTCCTTGTGGCGCTCACAATAATGGCTTTTCTGCCGACTGTAACTCTGCCGTCTAACGCGGCAACATCCGGCACGGTTACCGGGCTCAGCGATGGAAATATTGGGCTGAGCTTCGAAGGTGCTGCGGAAGATGCGTGGAGCGCGACTGGTACAACGATCGTAGGCTCATCCACTTCTGTTGGAGGAACCTGCGGAGACACCGCTTACGACTCCACACTGACTATCAAAAACAATAAGTCCACGAAGGCTACATTGTCATTTGATTATGCTATTGAGCAGAACAGCGGTACGATTAAAGTGGATGGTACTGCGGTTACTGCAAACGGTAAGTTCAGCAAAGAACTTGCCGCTGGTGGAACAGTAACAGTTTACATTAAGTCCGGCAGCACCACGGCTACAAAAATCACCATGACCAATGTGAAGTTGATTGCCAATATGACTGCTACAACGACTTTCAGGCCTGCGGTGAATGGTACCTATACCGTGAACGGAAAGGTCGTTACTGAAGAATTTAGCAGCGTACAGAGCTCTATGACCGCCTATCAGGTGACAGCCACTCCGGCAGAGGGCTATCAGTTCCTTGGCTGGTATAACCTGACCACTGGCAAGTGCATAGCAACTGCCGCAAGCACTGCTCTGAATATTGAAAACGACTGCACAATCACAGCAAAATTTGCAATCAAAACCGCGGCGCTTTTTGAAACCGGCGGCCAGCGGTTTGCAGATCTGAATGAAGCGGTTGCTTGTGCGCAGGCAAACGGTCAGTCCAAGATTACCCTGGCTACCGACGGTTCTATCAGCGGCACATATACTATTCCCAAAGGCATTACTCTGCTGATTCCTTTTGACGCAGCAGGAACGCTGTATACAAATGCTCCGGCGGCAATTCGTACAACTCCGGCTTCTAAACCGTTTAGGACTCTGACAATGAGTGAAGGCAGCTCCATCACCGTCAATGGCGCCATCAGCTTGGGCGGCAGATATTTTGCCGCAGGTGGCGGTCAGCAGGGGCGTCCGGTGGGCGATTACGGCTATATCAAAATGGCTCGAAACAGTTCTATCACCGTAAAGAACGGCGGCAATCTCTATGCCTGGGGCTTTATCTCCGGCAGCGGCTCTGTGCTGGCTGAATCCGGCGCAACCGTGCATGAGTTCTATCAGATCGCAGACTTCCGCGGCGGTACTGCTTCCTCTGGCATGGGCCATAGTGTTTTTCCATTCTCCCAGTATTTCGTTCAGAACATTGAAGTTCCCTTGACTCTTAATGCAGGCGCCAACGAGAAGGTTTTTAGCGGCGTTTATGCACAGAGTACCACATATACCACCTCCATCAATTTTATTGGCAACAACGGTATGTTCAAAGTGGAATCCGGTAGCTTTACTAAGGATTACGATGAAAAGGCAGATCGTCTTGTATTCACAGTAAACGGCGAAGCGGCATTGAACACATTGTCGCTAAAGCTTGCTGGCATGAGCGTTAACTCTGCAAGCTACGTGTTGCCAATCACCAACAACATTACTATCAATATCCAGTCTGGAAATGTGACGATCAATCAGGATGCGGCTCTGCTGGCGGGCGTTCAGGTCAATATTGCCGAGGGCGCTGGCCTGACGGTTGCAAACGGAAAGAACATCTATTTCTATGACAGCGATGAGTGGAACTCCGACAACTTCGTCTGGGGCCCCTGCAAGTTTAAGTCCGTGGCCTATGCGCCGGGTAAGGCATACAACCGCTCCGATAAAGACTTGGTTGATGCGAAGATGGATGTGAACGGCAGCGTAACGGCTATTGGCGCCATCTACACTACCAAGGGCGGTGCAGATATCTGCTCCAGCAGCGGAACCGGCAAATATGTTCAGAAGGGTACACCTGGCACGAAAACCGTGACCTATCAGTATAATGCGAACGGGAATAATGAAGTGACCATCCCCATCACCGCCGCCAAGCTGCACAACGCCGACGGCTCCTACACCGAAACGAAGACCGCCAATGCCGGCGATACCATCAACTATGTCAGCGGCGTCTGGGGCGGCACGCCTTGCGCACATGAGAACACAGAACTTCGTAATGCCAAGGACGCAACCTGCACCGTGCCCGGCTATACCGGCGATACCTACTGCAAGGATTGCGGCGAGAAAATAGGCACCGGCACGGCTATTCCCGCTAAGGGTCATACGGAAGTTGTCGATCCTGCCGTTCCGGCGACCTGCGAAGAGCCCGGAAAGACCGAGGGCAAGCACTGCTCGGTCTGTAATGTGGTTCTTGTTAAGCAGGAAGTAACTCCGGCAAAAGGACATCAGTGGAATGCCGGAACTGTTTCAACAGAGCCCACCTGCACAGGAGCGGGTGTCAAGACATACACTTGTATGGTGTGTCAAAAGACCAAAACCGAGGCAATATCGGCAACAGGTCATAAGCCTGTTGAACATGAGAAAAAAGATGCTACCTGCACTGACTCCGGACGCGAGGCCGGCGAAACATGCTTGAAGTGCGGAGCAATACTTTCCGGAATGGAAGAGATTCCTGCCAAGGGACATACGGAAGTTATCGATCCTGCGATAGAACCGACCTGCACCAAGCCCGGAAAAACCGCGGGCAAGCACTGCTCGGTCTGCAACGAGATCTTAGCTGTACAGAAAGAGATTCCCGCCAAGGGTCACAAAGAAGAGATTCGCAATAAGAAAGAAGTTACTGATACCGAGGACGGATATACAGGCGACACCTATTGTTCGGTTTGCAATGAGAAGCTGAAGAGCGGAGAAATCATCTACCATAACGGCTGGCGAAAAGATGGCGACAGCTATTACTATTATCAGAATCAAAAGCCGGTTACCGGCATGGCTCGTGTTGCGTATCCGGCAGAAGAACTGCTGCCCGGCTACGGACCTGATGCAGAGGATGCCGAGGTCAATGTTCCCGGTAAGGCAGGCAATCCTGACAACTATGATTATCCGGATCGTGAAAGTGCAGTGTTCGTCTTTGACGAGAACGGCGTATTCCAAAAAGATCAGTGCGGCGTGTACAATGACAACGGTGTTACCCGCTGGATCAACAACGGTATGCTTATTTGGCACGCAGGACTGGTGAAAGACGGAGACAACTTCCGTTACTTTAAGCGTAACGGCATGGTCGCGAATGTTGAAACCTATGTTGCCAAGACAAATGGTCTGCTGAAAGCTGCAAAGTATACTTTTGACGCAGAAGGCAAGCTTATGAAGCTCGAAGGACTCCATGAGGATCTGAATGGAAACCTCTGCTACTATGTGGACTATGTAAAGAGCTACGCCGGATTAGTAAAAGATGATGACGGAAACTTCTACTACATTGCAAGCGACCTCAAGGCGGTCAAAAATTGCACCTACTATGTTACAAAGACCAACGATCTGAAGCCTGTCGGTTATTATGCCTTTGACGCCGATGGTAAGATGATTGTTAAGAACGGTCTTGTCGAAGAAAACGGCGATCTTTACTACTATGTAGATGGTGCAAAGACAGCGGCAGGTCTGATTGAATGGGAAGGAAACTACTATTATATTGCCAGCGACCTGAAAGCTGTAAAGGACGCAAAACATTATATCTTTGCCGACAGAGCCAACGGTTTTGTATCTGCAGGCTGGTATTGGTTCAATGCCGATGGTACGATGTTCCTCAACGGAATACGGGAAGAAAACGGAACTAAATACTATTACAAGGATGGCGTGAAAAATTACGCAGGACTGGTCAAGATTGACGGAGACTATTACTATGTCAAGAGCGACTGTACTGTAGTCTGCGGCCGCAGCTATTATGTGACCAAGACCAACGGCCTTATGTCGAATGCAACCTATATCTTCGATGAAGACGGAAAGATGGTAATCAAAAATGGTATCTACCGTGAGAAGCTTGGCAACGGAAATGAGTATCTGTTCTACTATGTGAACAATGTACGTCAGGTCAACACCGGTCTGGTACAGCTTGATGACGGAAGTTACATTTATGTCCGCAGCGGCGCAAACCTTGCGGTCGGCGATTACTATGTTACAAAAACCAACGGACTCTTGCCCAAAGGAATTTATTCCTTTGGTGATGATGGAAAGATGATAAAGAACCCGTAAATACAACGAACGGTATACAGGGCTTATTAGGCCCTGTATACTGCTGTGCTTTTTTCTGAAAGGACACATATGAAACTATCACATATATTTAAAACTGTTGTTCCGATCCTTGTGGTATGTACCATTGTCTGTATATTTACCGGGTGCAGCGGCAAATCAAATACAGATGTATCTCAAGTTGAAGAAACAAGTAAACTGTCCGAGATTAAAACCGGATTAGGGACACTTTATATACCTAAGAAGTATGAAAAGCTTATGCAGACAACCATAAATGATGGCGATAACAGCTGTACAATTGACTTCTTTTCTGTCTTGGATGGGAAACAATATGATCTTTTCGAAATAAGTATCGGAGAAGAAAAAGGTCAGTATGTGGGAACCATTACAGGAAAGAGAGGCGATTCCCACAATGTTTTTGTTGAGGTATATGATTTAGGCGATATCAGCGGATTACCTCAGGACAAATCGGATCAGCTTTATGCTATGCAGGAAGCGGTAAATACGGTTGTTGAAAACTTGAAATAAAATTTGGAAAGGAATGATAAAATGCAAAAATCAAGGACAGCAAAAGTTATATCGCTAATTTTAGTGATAATCATGCTCGTCGGCATTTTTCCGGCGTCTGTTCTGGCAGATACCGGAGACAAAGTCAACAGTTATGACGAATTCATAACCGACCTGACCTGTCTTGAGGAATATGCCAACGAGTATGTCGGCGAGCATCCCAATGAGGATACTGCGGCACTTGTAATCAACTATGTTCGCAGCGGAGTGGAAAAATATACCTCAGGCACATGGACTACGTTCTGTGGCCCGGAAAACACTGCGTTCGTTAACTTCGTTGCACAGCAGGATGAAGTCAACGGCACATTTGCCGCAAAGCTTCGCAGCCTTGATGAGTTTACCTTGCCCAACGGTGATAAGGTTGAATTTGCGCATATGTTCGGCGCAATGGATATGGCATATCATACCGGAAACCAAAAAACCGCAGATCTCGGCAGCTGGGCGGGCGATATATGCGACCTTGTTCAGCTCACCACCAATGCGGGAATAAGCGGTACGGTTGAAGAAATGGCTGAGGAAATACGCACAAATAACGACAAGTATTTCCTTTATGATCATCCCGATCCGGAGGTTCATTCTTTCGGTATTCTCGATCTGTACGGAGATCTTGATGCTTTCTATATTCTCAGAAAGCTTAGCTTAAACGGCTCGATAAGTTCCGTGATGAAAAACTATTTCACGAAGAATCTCAATGACGGACTTCGCGCCAAGTTCTTCCTCGAAAACAGATTTGACGGCGCGTCTCAGAAAAGTGATATCAGAGACGCCGTTTATGAGACGTATTGCGCCAACGAGGGCGTAAGGACTCTCGAGGGAACATATCTCCCCAACGGAGTTAATCCGGATATAAGAAAGGCCTGCTGCTATGCTTTTGCAGATTATCTTTACGAGACGGCAAAGGATCTGCTCAGCAACTCTTATTACAAGGTCTTCTCCAGCAAAAAGTCTAACATTGCTCCCGGAGTTACGCAGGAGATAAAATACGCAACATCCAAAGATAACAAACAGCTTGTCTATTATCTTGCCACAGCGGATATTACGAGAGGCGACGTTAGTGTCCATGCGAATTACAACGACAACAATCCGGCTGCCGGATGGAAGATGTCTCGTGTCAGCGACCAGGTGAATGCGGCGCAGAAAAGGCATTCAAACCCCGACGATCCCGATAATTACATCGAAAACTATAATGCGGTTGTGGGTGTAAATGCGGACTTCTATGACATGAGCAATGGCGTATCGCACGGTGCTTTGATTATGGAGGGTGTTGTATACCATGATCTTGGCAGCGGGAACTTCTTCGGTATTCTTAAGGACGGTACACCGATAATAGGCGGAAGAAAAGAGTGGAATGCCAACAGCGGTAATATACAGGATGCGGTCGGCGCAGATGTATATCTCGTCAAAGACGGAAAAATAGTACCTGAAGCCGGCAACAACTACTACTCAAGCCGAGCCCCCCGTACCTGTGTCGGCATTACCTATGACGGTCAGATAGTGCTTATGACGCTCGACGGACGCCAGGAGCCGTTCTCGGCGGGCGGCAGCTTCATTGAGATAGCCCAGATAATGTACGACGCAGGCTGCGTTGTAGCGGTCAACCTTGACGGCGGCGGATCAACGACCTTTGCCGCAAAATCGGAGGGCGCCGAAAATGTATCTGTTGTTAACAGACCTTCTGACGGATATGAGAGATCGGTCAGCTCGTCGCTGCTGGTGGTTTCCACCGCAAAGCCGTCAAATGTATTTGATCATGCGGTAGTTTCGGCAGACTATGATTATCTTACAGTCGGAACCGAGCTTGACATCGATGTCAGGGGCGTTACTGCTACCGGCGGGGCGATTTCCATCCCGGAAGGCGCAACTCTTAAAATCTCGGATGAGAGCATAGGAACTATATCTGCCGGCGGCACGTTCACTGCAAAAAATCTCGGTGATGTGAAAATACAGCTTGTGGCGCAGGACGGAACGGTTCTCGGCTCGAAAGCCTTACATGTTGTTGAACCGACAGATCTTAAATTTAAAAGAGAGAGCGTAAATGCCATATTCGGAAAAGCCGAAGAGCTTCCGCTTGAGGCGTCTTATAACGGAAATGTTGTTAAGATAAACCCCGGTGACGTTCAGTTTGGCTTTGTAAAAATAACGCTTGTGTCTATCGGTCAGGTTGAAGGCGGAAGCGTCAATACGACAAAAACGGAGTTGGTCTTCGATTATCCTGAAGCCGGCACCGTTAACGGCTTTAATTTTACTCCTAAGGAAGACAGCACTTTGCGCACACTGACCATCGGCGCGGTGCTGAAAAGCAAGCTCCCCGAATTTCAGAATGCGATAAACAGCGAGTACGCAAGAGTATACCAGGAGGCATTGTCAAAGGGCTACACGAAAGAAGAGGCTGCTATTCAGGCTCAAACTGCCGGAATAAATAAGGCTCTCAGCATAGCTGCCAAGCTCACGGTTTATCTCTATAGAGAAGACGAAGCGAGCTTCGATTTTTCGGAGGCTACCGGCGGAAGCGCTCTGGTGGCATGGAAACGCAATGTTTCAAATTCTTACTATAACGAAACTGAAAATGCATATTATGCGATAGATTCTAACACCCAGTCAGAAATATCATATACATTTGCAGTCGATATGTCAAAGGTGTCTATACCGGAGAAGCTCACGGGGCTGTTATATATGCTCCCGGGAGGAGATCAGGAAGGCCGAACGGCATGGGATTTCCTGCTTCAGTTGGCCGAGCGTATAAGCCCGCTGACTACCGTTTCAATAAGCATAACTGTTCCGGAAGGCTTTACTGTGGATACCTCAAAGCTCAGACTTGCAAACGAGTATTTCACTCTTACCTCCGCTAAGGTTGAGGGCAACAAGCTTACTATAGTATGTAACTTTAAAGAGCAGTCCGAGCCGATAAATCCGACAACCGCAAATCCGCTCTGCGTTCTTACCGGACTTAAATTTATACCTAAGGACGGTGCTGCATGGTCTGAGGACGGAAAGCTTGACTTTACACTCAACGGACAGCTTGACTACGATATCTATGCACATTTCCATGTTCTCAAGACACTTGCTCAGCAGGAAGAGTATCAGCAAAAATACGGACTGTATCCCTATGACAACAGTGCAAACATCAACGGCGACTACGGTGCTCATTTCATGGATACAGCAGACAGCTTTTCCGATAAGTTTGTTTTCGTGAAGAAAAGCAAGGACGGCTGGAGCAGAGAAAACGGTCTCTGGTCTTTCTACCGCAACGGCAACACCTTGACCGGTATTCAGAAGCTTCCCAGCCATGTTGAAGGTGAGACCGGAGAGTATTGGTATGATCTCGGTACTCAGGGTCACTGCACCGATAAGCTGACAGGACTGTTTGAATATGAGAGTGCAATATATTATGCCGTCAACGGTGAAACCAAGGACGGTTGGCGTGAGATTGATACGACCGATGGTAACAGTCAGTATTATTACTTCGATCCGACTACGTTCAAGGCAGTTGATGGTGTTCAAGCGATACGCACTATGATTACCGAAAATGGCAGGCAATATTCGAAGAACTTAAATTATACCTTTAATAATCATGTTCTTGTGAGAGGAGATTGGATTACGGTCAGCACCGGCCGTCGGTATTATTGGGCCGGACAGCCTATCGCCAGAAAGTGGTGGACTGTTGATGGTAAGCGCTATTATTTCGGATACCACGGAGATGCACTCGTTGGTTTTAGCGCAGTGCCGAGAGGCAACAGCGGTCAGGGTGCCGACTATTATCTGTTCGATAATGAGGGTGCACTGATTGTTCAGCCCGGGCTTTATCAACTGAGCAGTGATTTGCCCGATATCGCTAACGGATTCAGCGCAGGAGATATCGTATGCTTTGATAACAATGGTATGGCGATTTTTGCAGGTCTTACCTATGGAGATGATGGATATCTATATTATATAAATGCAAATCTGAAGGCAGTCAAGAATGGTAAGTATTGGGTCACCAAGACGAATGGTATTGTAAAATCCGGTTTACAGCGTAGCTTTGATGCACAGGGTAGAATGATTGTCAGAAATGGAATTCTGCCGCTTGATGGCAGCGGCGTACCCGTTTATTATGTAAATGACGATGTCCAGTATGATCTCGGGTTGGTCAGGATGACAGACGGCCGAATGATTTATGTGAACTCTGATGCTACTCTGAAAGCTAATGGTACCTATTATTTGAGCAAAACCAATGGACTTCTTCCGCAGGGCAAATATTATTTTGACAGTAACTGCATACTGCAGCTTGACGGATGGTTTACCTGTGATCAGGGTACGACTTATTATCAAAACGGTGTTATGCATGGAGCCGGTTGGGACAAGATCGGAGATGCTTTCTATTATTTCAACACAAACGGTTATATCGTTACCGGCATGGCTCGTGTTGCGTATCCGGCAGAAGAACTGCTGCCCGGCTACGGACCTGATGCAGAGGATGCCGAGGTCAATGTTCCCGGTAAGGCAGGCAATCCTGACAACTATGATTATCCGGATCGTGAAAGTGCAGTGTTCGTCTTTGACGAGAACGGCGTATTCCAAAAAGATCAGTGCGGCGTGTACAATGACAACGGTGTTACCCGCTGGATCAACAACGGTATGCTTATTTGGCACGCAGGACTGGTGAAAGACGGAGACAACTTCCGTTACTTTAAGCGTAACGGCATGGTCGCGAATGTTGAAACCTATGTTGCCAAGACAAATGGTCTGCTGAAAGCTGCAAAGTATACTTTTGACGCAGAAGGCAAGCTTATGAAGCTCGAAGGACTCCATGAGGATCTGAATGGAAACCTCTGCTACTATGTGGACTATGTAAAGAGCTACGCCGGATTAGTAAAAGATGATGACGGAAACTTCTACTACATTGCAAGCGACCTCAAGGCGGTCAAAAATTGCACCTACTATGTTACAAAGACCAACGATCTGAAGCCTGTCGGTTATTATGCCTTTGACGCCGATGGTAAGATGATTGTTAAGAACGGTCTTGTCGAAGAAAACGGCGATCTTTACTACTATGTAGATGGTGCAAAGACAGCGGCAGGTCTGATTGAATGGGAAGGAAACTACTATTATATTGCCAGCGACCTGAAAGCTGTAAAGGACGCAAAACATTATATCTTTGCCGACAGAGCCAACGGTTTTGTATCTGCAGGCTGGTATTGGTTCAATGCCGATGGTACGATGTTCCTCAACGGAATACGGGAAGAAAACGGAACTAAATACTATTACAAGGATGGCGTGAAAAATTACGCAGGACTGGTCAAGATTGACGGAGACTATTACTATGTCAAGAGCGACTGTACTGTAGTCTGCGGCCGCAGCTATTATGTGACCAAGACCAACGGCCTTATGTCGAATGCAACCTATATCTTCGATGAAGACGGAAAGATGGTAATCAAAAATGGTATCTACCGTGAGAAGCTTGGCAACGGAAATGAGTATCTGTTCTACTATGTGAACAATGTACGTCAGGTCAACACCGGTCTGGTACAGCTTGATGACGGAAGTTACATTTATGTCCGCAGCGGCGCAAACCTTGCGGTCGGCGATTACTATGTTACAAAAACCAACGGACTCTTGCCCAAAGGAATTTATTCCTTTGGTGATGATGGAAAGATGATTATCTCATAATGAGATGAGATAAAAAAGTACTGAAGCCCGCAGTCTCCGCTGTGGGGACTGCGGGTGGACCTATGATCAATAGAACGAAACAATCCGGAAAAATTGTAAAGAATGCGTCGTGGCTAATATTATGCAGGGTTATACAGGCGGTGCTTAGCTTTGTGATTGGTACGCTGTCGGCCAGATATCTTGGCCCGTCAAATTATGGTGTTATCGATTATGCGGCTGCAATTGTATCTTTTATGGTTCCGGTTGTTCAGCTTGGGCTTCGTTCTACTCTTGTTCACGAAATCATTTCTGCTCCCAACAATGAGGGACAGGTGCTTGGAACATCATTATTTATGAGTACGGCAACAAGTTTACTTGGAATACTCGGCGTAATTGCTTTTACTGCAATTGCAAATCCGGGAGAAAAGGAAACCATGCTTGTTTGTTTATTGTATAGTATTTCATTGATCTTTCAGTCAACAGAGATGTTGCAATATTGGTTTCAAGCAAAATTGCTATCAAAGTATGTGGCTATAATATCGCTTGCCGCATATACAGCTGTTTCATTTTATCGTTGCTTTTTGCTTGTTACTCAAAAAAACGTGCTTTGGTTCGCACTTTCGCAAGCATTGGATTATTTCTTTATATCCGTTTGCCTGTATGTAGTTTACAGAAATTTATCTGATCAAAAATTAGCTGTTTCCTTTACACTTGCTAAACAATTATTTCAAAGAAGTCGATTCTATATTGTTTCCGGTATTATGGTCACGCTATTCTCACTTACCGACCGTGTTATGATTACACTTATGTTGGGAAAAGAAGCAAATGGTTACTATTCAGCGGCAGTTACATGCGCATCGCTCAGCCAGTTTGTTTTTGCGGCTATAGTTGATTCTATGAGACCTTCGATTCTGGAAGCTAAGAAATTAAAGGATACTTCGCATTATCATATATATATATCCGCACTATCTTCCGTTATAGTGTATCTGGCAATTCTTCAAAATGTATTACTAACTATCGCTTCACCATTTGTAATTAAAATAATTTATGGGGATGAATATAGTTCGGCCGTTTCAACATTGAGGATAGTTACTTGGTATACAACATTTTCCTATGTGGGTTCTGTTCGTAATATATGGATTTTAGCTGAGCAAAAACAAAGAATACTTTGGAAAATGAATCTATCGGGTGCATTGCTGAACATAGCCTTGAATTACATGCTGATACCGATTGTTAATATCAATGGGGCAGCCATTGCTTCGGTGGCAACGCAATTTTTTGTAAATTTTATTTTGTGTTGGATTATTCCTTCATTACATCCTATTGGTCGATTGATTTTTGAGGGTATAAATCCTGTTAATTTGAAACGAATGTGGTCGGAACTATCATTAAATTTCCGACACGACATAAAGCACTAATGGACGAGGTGTATTTGAATGTCGCAGTTTAAAAACAAAATCCTTTTAATCACCGGCGGAACCGGCAGCTTCGGACATGCTGTACTTGACCGATTTTTGGAAACCGACATAGAGGAAATAAGAATACTTTCTCGCGATGAAAAAAAGCAGGATGATATGCGGCATGTTTATCAACTGGCATATCCGGACTGTGCAAATAAAATCAAATTTTACATAGGCGATGTCCGTGATTACCGTTCTATAGCTCCTGCGTTCCGCGGAGTGGATTATGTGTTTCATGCTGCGGCACTCAAACAGGTTCCGTCCTGCGAATTCTATCCGATGGAGGCGGTAAAGACCAATGTTATCGGTTCGAATAATGTTATAGATGCCTGCGTGGAAAACCATGTCAAAAAGGCGGTGTTTCTTTCTACTGACAAAGCGGCATATCCGATAAATGCTATGGGTATGACAAAAGCCGTGATGGAGAAAAATGTCATAGCTCGATCGCGGCAGATGCTGGCAGATGATCCCGTGCTGTGCCTGACACGTTACGGAAATGTTATGGCGTCGCGCGGATCGGTCATTCCGCTGTTCTGCGAGCAGATAGAGGAAGGAAAACCGCTTACTGTCACAAACCCTGATATGACACGGTTTATGATGACGCTCAATGATGCAGTGGATCTTGTGCTTTATGCATTTGAAAATGCGGGGCAGGGAGACTTATTTGTCCAAAAGGCTCCGGCTGCAACAATTGAAACGCTTGCGCGCGCTATACTTGAGCTGAGGCAATCTGATGTCGGGATGTCCGTTATAGGCACACGCCACGGCGAAAAGGTATATGAGGTGCTTGTGACAGAGGAGGAAATGCTCAGAGCAGAGGATCTTCCCGGATTTTTCCGCATACATGCGGATAACCGTGATCTTAATTATGACAACTATTTTAAAAATGGAAGCAAAGCTCTTGAGACTGTCGGACAATATACATCTCACAACACACAGAGGCTCGATGTGGAAGGTATGAAGAATTTGCTCAGAAAGCTCAAACTATTTGGGGGAGACTGCTGATGAATATACTTGTCACAGGAGCTCGCGGGTTTGTTGGGAGAAATCTTGTTGAGTCGTTAAAGAATATCAGAGATAACAAGGATCGCACAAGGCCGGAACTCAAAATAGATAATATTTTTGAGTATGACATCGGTACAGATTCCGCTGAGCTTGAAAGATTTTGCAAAGATGCCGATTTTGTTTTTGACTTTGCCGGAGTAAACAGACCGAAGGACAGCAGCGAATTTGTGACAGGAAATGTGGGATTCACATCAGAGCTGATTGGGTTGCTCGAAAAGCATAACAATACTTGTCCGATAGTTTTTTCGTCATCCGTTCAGGCAACTCTTGCAGGGCGGTATGCAAACAGCGAATACGGTAAATCAAAGCTTACGGCGGAAAATCTGTTCCTTGACTATGCAAACAGAACGGGCGCACGCGTACTCGTATATCGCTTTCCGAACCTTTTCGGTAAGTGGTGCCGCCCAAACTACAACAGCGCCGTAGCGACATTCTGCAATAATATTGCAAATGATTTGCCTATAAGCGTCAGTGATCCGGATATAGAGCTGGAGCTGCTTTATATTGACGATCTTGTCGGTGAGATGTTAGATGTCATAAACGCAAAAGAACACAGATGTAATTTCGAGGGAGCAAACACGATTGAATCGGACAGCGGTAAATTTTGCACCGTGCCGATAACTCATCATGTTACGCTCGGCAGAATAGTTGAGCTTATCAACACATTCAAGAGTCAGCCGAACACGTTGGTGATGCCGGATATCCCGACAGGAAGCTTTGAAAAAAAGCTGTATAGCACATACCTGTCATATTTGCCGCGTGAAAAAGCAATTTCTGCTTTGAAAATGAATGTTGACGCTCGCGGCAGTTTTACGGAACTGTTGAAAACCGCCAATTGCGGGCAGTTTAGCGTAAATATATCAAAACCAGGCATAACAAAGGGTGAGCACTGGCACAACAGCAAATGGGAGATATTTATTGTGGTTTCTGGTCATGCTCTGATACAGGAACGGCGAATAGGGTCGGATGAGATATTGAATTTCGAAGTGAGCGGAGAAAAGATAGAAGCGGTGCGTATGCTTCCCGGATATACGCACAACATAATAAATCTCAGCGACAGCGAGGATCTGATAACGCTCATGTGGGCAAACGAGCAGTTTGATCCTTTACATCCGGACACATTCGGAGAGGCGGTGGAAAGATGAAGAATTTTGAAAATATAAGCTTTAAAAATAACGGAAAGCTGAAGCTTCTGATAATAATAGGCACGAGGCCTGAGATAATCAGACTTTCTGCAGTGATAACAAAATGCAGAAAATATTTTGACTGCATACTCGCACATACTGGGCAGAATTATGACTACAACCTGAATGGAGTATTTTTTTACGATTTAAAGCTCGATGATCCCGATGTGTATATGGATGCCGTTGGAGATGACCTCGGCGCAACGATAGGCAATATAATAAATTATTCCTACAAGTTAATGCAGAAAATAAAGCCGGATGCACTCCTTGTACTTGGCGACACGAATTCCTGCCTTTCGGCAATACCGGCAAAGAGACTCCATATCCCGATATTCCATATGGAAGCCGGAAACAGATGCAAGGATGAGTGTTTGCCGGAAGAGACTAACAGACGCATAGTTGATATAATTTCCGATGTGAACATGGCTTATTCTGAGCACGCGCGCAGATATCTTGCCGAGTGCGGACTTCCGAAAGAGAGAACGTATGTGACCGGCTCCCCAATGGCTGAAGTGCTCCGCGCAAACCTCGCAGAGATAGAGAAAAGCAATGTGCTTGAAAAATTAGATGTGCAGTCAGGAAAATATATATTACTCTCTGCCCACAGGGAAGAAAATATTGATACAGAGAAAAATTTTCTGTCGCTGTTTTCTGCGATAAATGAACTCGCGGCGATGTATGATATGCCGATACTGTATTCGTGCCACCCGAGAAGCAGAGAGAGACTGAAAAAGAGCGGCTTTGTTCTTGACAGCCGCGTCAGATGCCATGAACCGTTTGGCTTTCACGATTACAACAAGCTTCAGCTCAATGCCTTTGCGGTCGTTTCCGACAGCGGCACGCTGCCTGAAGAAAGCAGTTTCTTTACGAGTATCGGAAAACCTTTTCCTGCGGTCTGCATAAGAACATCTACGGAGCGGCCGGAGGCTCTTGAAAAAGGTTGCTTTGTTCTTGCGGGGATAGATAAAATAGAGTTGCTGCGCGCGGTAAAGTTGGCTGTTGAGATGAATGAAAATTCGGATTTCGGCACCCCTGTTGCAGATTACACAGATGAAAATGTGAGCGGCAGAGTAGTAAAAATCATTCAGTCATATACTGGCATTGTTGACAAGATGGTGTGGAGAAAATAGCGGCTTTGTTATAAATCATATGATTTTGCGGCTGATTTAAAAGGCAAAATAGGAATTAAATCTATTGCGATAGGCAAACGTTCTTCGGAGTTGATAAGCTGGTATGTTAGAAAATGTTGAAAGAACAGACCGTAAAGTGCTATTTGGCAGAGAGTCTACTATTACTTTGTGCGGATGTTTAGTGCTTTCTGCACTCATTTGTGTTGGGCAGATTATGAGTAGTTCTATACTAATTGTAATATTTTTGGCGGCCTCTGTTTTGCTGTGCATTTGGTCGTGTATGAAAGAAAAAATATTTTCTGTTTTACTGTACTTCTTGCCGTGGAGTCCGTTAATGAAATTTTATATAGGCGGAATATCATTCTTTACGGTCATGCTGTTGGTTTCGTGCTTTGTTGCACTGATAAAAAATAAGATGCTGCTGAATATATATCAGATAGTGCTTGCGGCATTTATCGCCATTATTACAGTTTTTGCAAAAATGATACACGAAAATCCGATTGCTAACTCGTATCTGTTCTTCCTGGCAATGCTTTTGCTGCTTCCGTGTATTACCAAAAATATAGGTATGGATTCGTTTAATGAAGTAACTGTTTTTTTTGCGGTCGGTATAATTTCGGCAGCGTTGTCTGCGCAGCAACTTGTTGTATATCACAATATAGCTAAGTATATTACAGTTGATTCATATCTGACAATTACACGGCTCTCGGGTTACTACGAAGATCCAAATTTTTATTCTGCACATATCACAGCTTGTCTTGCCGGAGTTTTGATGTTGTTGAGTCGAGAAAAAGATAGAGTGAGGCAAACAGTACTTATTATTGCTACAGTGATTCTCATTTACTGCGGAATGTTGTCTGCATCAAAGATGTTTGTTATTGTTTTGACTTGCCTGTTCTTTTTCTGGATACCTGTTCTTATGGAAAAAAGTGGCAGAGGAAGCAGCAGATTGAGTATGTTTGTTGGCCTTCTTTGCGCTGGAGGAATATTTTTATCATCCTCGGCGTTTAAAGAGTTGTTTCGAATAATAGACGACAGATTTGCTTATGCTGCGAATGTTTCTCAGTTAACAACAGGACGTATCGATATTTGGAAAAATTATATAAACGAAATTTTTAAAAATTTGGATATTGCTCTTCTTGGAGAGGGATATACAGATGCAAATGTTAACATTAACGGTAAAGGTTCCCATAATACAATTATACAGGGAATATATCAGTTTGGTTTTATAGGCTTCCCGTTTCTTATCACTTGGGTATATTTTGTGCTAAAGGATATGTTTATACGTGTAAGGTGTGTAAGAGTTGACTGGAAATGTATAGCCTTGATGGTCGTTGGTGTGGTTTTACCGTGGATGAGTTTGGATATACTTTTTTTTGATGAGTTCTTTCTTCTCCCCCTTTATGCTGCGCTTGGCGTTATATACATGTCTGAGTGTAATACTAAAAATAAGTTGTCAGCTGATATTTCTTTGGCTTAATATCGATACCCTCTTTATACTCCTACATATAGCAAACCGCTGACCCAAGTGTCACCATGCAGGTGCTTGTGGTCAGCGGTTTGTCATATATAACAGTTATATATCTTCCGAAAATTCCGCAATAACTGCGAGAAAAACTTCTCCGTAGCGCCGGGATTTTGCCTGACCGACTCCGGAGACCTCCATGAATTCCTCCTGCGTTTTTGGCTTTCGGCGGCACATATCGACAAGTGTCGCGTCGGTGAAAACGACATATGCAGGTATGCTCTGGCGCATGGCGAGACTTTTTCGCAGATCCTTGAGCGCGGCGAGGAGCTTTTCGTCCGCCGGCGGGAGCGGAGCGTCTTTTGCGGCTGCCGCTTTCTTTTTCTGCGGTATCTCGAGCATCATGCGCAGCGTCTCCTGACCCGTCAGAACTCCGCGACTCTTCGTCGCGAGTTTGAGTATCGGGTATTCGTCGCCCTGTGCGGTCATGTATCCGTTTTCGCAGAGATGGTCGATGATGTCACGCAGCCGCTTTTCGGGGCAGTCCGCCATTATGCCGTAGGTCGATTGTCTGCTCAGCCCGGCGGATATCAGCCGCTCGTTTTTGCTCCCGCGCAGGACATCGCAAATTACTTTTTTGCCGTATCGCTGACCTGTTCGCGCGACGCATGACATTATCTTCTGCGCGTCAATTGTAATATCCGTGTTCTCGTGATTCGAGAGACAGTTGGAGCATTTTTCGCACCGCTCGGGGCCCTTGTCGCCGAAATATTCGAGTATGAATTTGCGCAGGCATCTGTGCGTCGTGCAGTAAAAAGTCATCTGCTTGAGCCGCTCTCTGTCGCGCCGTCTGACCTCCTCCTGCTCGTCCTCAGTGAGGTCGGGGTTCGGTTCGGAGTTGTTTATTAAGAACTGATTCGTCCGCACATCCTTTGCACTGTAGAGCAGAATGCAGTCCGCGCTCCTGCCGTCGCGTCCGGCGCGTCCCGCCTCCTGATAGTAGCTCTCCATATTCTTCGGCATGTTGTAGTGGATGACGAACGAGACATTCGATTTGTCGATCCCCATGCCGAATGCGTTTGTGGCGACCATTATCGCCGCGCGGTCATAGACAAAATCGTCCTGGTTGCGCCTGCGCTCATTTTCATCCAGCCCCGCGTGGTAGCGCGTCGCGGCGAATCCGTTCTTTTGAAGCAGTTCGCACACTTCCTCGACCGCCTTGCGCGTCGAGCAATAAACTATGCCGGATTCATTTTTGCGCTCTTTTATCAGCTTCATCAGCTCGATCGATTTGTTCTTCGGATGCATGACGGAAAAGAACAGGTTCGGCCGGTCGAAGCCCGTTGTGACAACGAGCGGAGAGACGAGTTTGAGCAGCGTTTTTATGTCATCTCTGACGGCTCCCGTGGCGGTAGCGGTAAACGCGCCGACAACGGGACGGGAGTTAAGAGCGTCGATAAAATCGGGTATTTTCAGATAGCTCGGGCGAAAATCCTGACCCCATTGCGAGACGCAGTGCGCCTCGTCGACCGCGACCATGGATATATTGAGATTGCGGCATATTTCGAGAAAAGCGGGCGCGCAGAGCCGCTCCGGCGCGACATAAATTATTTTATATTTGCTGTTCTCCGTGTTTTGCAGCACCTTCAGATACTGCGCGTGGGTCAATGAGCTGTTTATGTATGCGGCGGCGACGCCCGACTGGACGAGCGCGCTGACCTGATCTTTCATCAGCGAGATGAGCGGGGAGACGACAATAGTGATGCCGTCGAACATGAGCGCGGGCACCTGATAGCATATCGACTTCCCGGCGCCTGTGGGCATGATGCCGAGAACATCGCGCCCGCCGAGCAGGCTGTCCGTTATTCTGTCCTGCCCCTCGCGGAAAGAATCGTGGCCGAAATATTCTTTTAATACGCTGAGCTTGTCCCTCACCGTTTGCACCTCAACAGAAATATTTATAAAATTAATTATACTCTGCGGCGAGAAAAACATCAAGAAAATAAAAATAACGGCGGGCGAAAAAT
>ERZ1026898.363-NODE-363-length-29232-cov-7.507694_pt1 | contig 29232 bp, 26 predicted proteins | sample MGYA00380178_ERZ1026898 | MGnify/ENA primary metagenome ERZ1026898 (study PRJEB33269, sample SAMEA4719814) | human gut metagenome | biome: human-associated habitat; feature: organic feature; material: feces | place: Cameroon | collected 2013-10 ...
CTTTTCTTTTGCAGGCGTTTTCTTTTTCAAATAAAAAGAAAATGCCGAAACGCGGAAAATATAAAAATATATTTGCTGTAGGACGCGAAGGTAGAGGGCGAATATCACACCGTTCAACTATTAATGTATATTAAGCCAATAATCATGGCGCAAATTTTTTCTTCTCGTTGCCAAAGCTGTGATAAAGTGATAAAATCTAATCAACATATATTAATGGATGGGGTAAAAGTGGAGTCTGTCAAAATAAATCTGAAAAACAACTGCAAGTCGGCGGGAAAGTATCTGCTGACTTTTCTGAAATGGTTCGCTCTCGCCGCAGTCACGGGAGCCGTCGGCGGCGCGGTCGGCGCGCTGTTTCATCTGAGCGTCGAATATGTTACCGGCGTGCGCAAGGCTCATTCGTGGATAGTATTTCTGCTGCCCGTCGGCGGGCTTGTGATAGCCGGCTTGTATAAGCTATCCGGAAAAAAAGATATCGGTACGAACGAGATACTCGATGCCGTGCGCTCGCCGCAGGGCGTGCCGGCGTTGCTCGCTCCACTGATATTTGTCTCGACTGTTATAACGCACCTCTTCGGCGGCTCCGCCGGACGGGAGGGCGCGGCTCTTCAGCTCGGAGGCAGCATTGCGGGGCTGATAGGCAAAATAGCCCGCCTCGATGAAAAAGATATGCATATCATGACGATGTGCGGCATGAGCGCCGTGTTCTCCGCGCTTTTCGGAACGCCGATAACCGCCGCCGTTTTCGCCCTCGGCGTTATCAGTGTCGGTGTCATTTACTATGCGGGTCTGCTCCCGTGCGTCGTGTCTGCGTTTGTTGCATATTTTATTTCGACACTCATGGGCACCGAACCCGTCGTGTTCACCGTCTCGAATATCCCTGCATTCTCGCTCAAGAGCTGCCTGCTTACCGCTCTGCTCGCCGCAATATGCGCTCTGCTGAGTATCGGGTTCTGCCTCGGCCTGCATGGCACGCATAAGCTTTTTGCAAAAATTTTCAAAAACACTTTCGTCCGCGCAGTCGTCGGCGGATTGATAATCGTCGCGCTGTCTCTTATCTGCCGAAGCGGGGATTACAACGGCGCGGGCATGGATATAGTCGAGCGCGCCATCGGCGGCAATGCGAAACCCGAGGCGTTCCTGCTCAAATTTATCTTCACCGCCGTCACTGTCGGCTCGGGATACAAGGGCGGCGAGATAGTCCCGACTTTCTTCGTCGGCGCAACTTTCGGCTGCGTCGTCGGCGGACTTATCGGGCTCGATCCCGGATTTGCCGCGGCGGTCGGACTCGTCTCGCTTTTCTGCGGCGTTGTCAACTGTCCGCTCGCTTCTATATTCCTGAGCATAGAACTCTTCGGCGCGCAGGGTATGCCGCTGTTTGCGCTCGCTGCCGCCGTGAGCTATCTGCTCTCCGGCTATTACGGACTCTACAGCAGCCAGAAAATAGTCTATTCAAAGCTCCGCGCAGAGCTTGTGAATATAAACGCAAAGTAAATTATTGACTTTGTACCTGTTAACTGATAAGCTTATTTCAAACAATTAGTGGGAGGGAAAATATGGATGCATTAAAAGCAAAAAAAGGATTTATATGTGATATGGATGGTGTCATATATCACGGAGACAGACTGCTTCCGGATGTCAAAGAGTTCGTGGAGTGGCTGTATAAAGAAAACAAGTCGTTCCTGTTCCTCACGAATTCGAGCGAACGCTCGCCGCGTGAGCTTCAGCAGAAGCTTGAGAGAATGGGACTTTATGTTGACGAGAGCCATTTTTATACCAGCGCCCTCGCAACGGCAAAATTTATCAGCAGTCAGAAGCCCGGCTGCTCGGCGTATGTTATCGGCGCGCCCGGACTCGTCAACGCGCTCTATGACCAGGGCATCACAATGAACAGCATCGACCCGGATTATGTCATAGTCGGCGAGACTTCGAGCTATAACTATGAGACGGTCGTCCATGCGTCGAACCTCGTCAGAAACGGCGCGAAGCTCATCGGCACGAATACCGATCTCACGGGTCCCGTCGAGGACGGCATCGTCCCCGCGTGCCGCGCGCTCATATCGCCCATAGAGATGGCGACGGGCAAGAAGGCGTATTTCGTCGGCAAGCCCAATCCGCTCATGATGCGCACGGGACTCAAGATGCTCGGCGTCCATTCGGCGGAGGCTGCGATGATAGGCGACAGAATGGACACGGATGTCATTGCGGGCATCGAAACAGGTCTCGACACAGTCCTCGTCCTCTCGGGAGTCACGAGCCTCGAGGATGTCAATCTCTATCCCTACAGACCCACATATATATTCAACGGCGTCGGCGACGTCTTTTCAGAAATATAACAAAAACGGAGAGTTAAAATGCATTACGAAAACAACTGGGAATCGCTCAACAGCCGCCATGTGCCGGATTGGTTCGCGGACGCGAAGTTCGGTATGTTCATCCACTGGGGTCTCTATTCCGTGCCGGCGTATACCGAAAAAGGGCAGTATGCTGAGTGGTATATGCAGCAGATACGCGACGAGAACAGCGCCGCGCGCAAGTTCCACGACAGGGTGTATGCCCCCGGAACGCAGTATGAGGACTTTGTCAGCGGCTTCAAGGCGGAACTTTTTGATGCCGACGAGTGGGCGCAGCTCTTTGAAAAGTCCGGCGCAAAGTATATAAACCTCGTCTCGAAGCACCATGACGGATTCTGCATGTTCAAGAGCGACTATGCGTGGAACTGGAACAGCGTTGATGTCGGACCTCACAGGGATTTCTGCGACGAGCTGAAAACCGCGCTCGAAAAGACGGATGTCAAGTTCGGCGTCTACCATTCGGTTTATGAGTGGTTCCATCCGCTCTATCTCAAAGATCCCGAGGAGTATGCCGTAAAGCATCTTATCCCGATGCTCAAGGAGCTTATAACAAAATACGAGCCGTGGACTCTGTTCACGGACGGGGAGTGGGATCACCCGAGCTCCGTCTGGCATTCGACAGATTTCCTCCAGTGGCTCTATAATGAGTCGCCTGTTAAAGATACGATAGTCCCCAACGACCGCTGGGGCACGGAGACAAGAGGTCGCATGGGCGGCAATTTCACCACCGAATACGGCATAATCGACAACGGCAGACGCATCGAAGAAGTCGAGCTCGACCGCCCGTTCGAGGAGTGCCGCGGTATCGGCGCATCATTCGGACTCAATCGCATCGAGGGCGTTGACGAATATCTAAGCAGCAAAGAGCTTATAGAAACGCTCTGCTCGCTCGTCTCAAAGGGCGGCAACTTCTTGCTCAATATCGGCCCCGCCGCGGACGGCACTATCCCTGTTATCATGCAGGAGCGCCTGCTCGATATGGGCAAGTGGCTCAGCGTCAACGGCGACGCTATCTACGGCACGCGCATTTATACCAAAGCACCGCAGGAGGGTACATATTACACCAAAAAGGGCGACAAAGTCTATGCGATAATGAACGCCTATCCGTTCGGCAGCCTCACGCTCGACAAGGTGGATTACAACCCGGATATAAAGGCGAAGCTTTTAGCGCATGACGCGCCCATAGCCGTTGAAAACGACAACGGCAAAGCAAAGCTCCTCTTCCCGCAGATAAACCCCGACGAAATGAAATGCGGCTGGCTTTATACTTTCGAACTCGACGGAGTGAAGTAAAGAGCAATATAATGCAAAACAAAAATCCCGGAACATCAATGGCGACGTTCCGGGATTTCCTATATATTTTTTTAGCCGGTTTAGTCCGTAATACTCTGCATTTACTCTGCACTTTCCAAGCTTTTTTGTATGTGAATACAGGATAATAGAAATATTTTTATTGGCGGTTTGCTTAAGCAAGTGCATTAATAAACCTTTTAACGAAATATCAAAGTGTTAGAAGAAGTGTTAAAAAATATATACTTTCTAATCCTACGCAAAAAATAAAAAGCCTTGAAACCGTTAGATTTCAAAGCTTTTTAACTGGTGCGGATGTTCATAAGGGATTTCGTAAAACAGCAAAACCGAAGCCGACACACATATTCACTTATTGATCCACACATTTGATTTGGGCAACCTCATTCGATATAATGGTTGCAGAATATCAAAGGAGGAACGGCAGATGAAGCAAAACTATTATCTTGCGCTTGATACGGCAGAACGGCGGCTTATCATCGAGAGCCTGAATAACCTGCGAAGCAGGCTTATTGCAGCGGAACTGTTTACCGACGCAGTTGATGAGTTGCTGCTCAAATTCATAAATGTCAAGGTCAAAAAATTTAAGGTCATTCATACGGTATAGCAGGAGGTAACGACAATGACGGAATTTGAAAAAATGGGATGCACATACCGGCAGGAGGGCGACTATTTCTTGCCCAATCTTAAGATTGGAGAACAGGACGAGGTGCTGATCGGCGTATGGGGACAGCGACATCGGCGGTACCTGAAAAAGCATCACCGTGTACGCTATTACAATTTGCTCACTGCTGGGGCGCTGAACAGCTATCTTACAGAGATCGAACTGCAAGCGCAGGCACTATTCAATGACATTGTAATGCGACTGTCCGAAGAAGAAAAAATCAACGAAGATCTCAAAGCAACTGACCCAATGGAATGGGTCAGACGGAGCAATAATATCCGTAATCGAGCCGCCGAAATCGTCAATGCTGAAGTGATTTTCGTTTAATTGATCCCGTATTACTGCCCCAAAAGAGGCGCAGCCCAGTATGCAAATGCGTACCGGCTGCGCCTCTTTTTTGCGCTTATGAAGGAACTGTACTGTCTGAACGAGCAGACTGTTTTTACTCCTACCGGAGTCAAACAGTATGACTGCTCCCGATGCCTGCGTCATCTTAGCGAGCAGTGCCTTTTTACTCCGTTCTGCCGAACTTCGTAAAAAGTCCTCGTTGGGGACACCCTAAGACCCGACAGAAATTATGTATTTCCAAAAGCAGTTGTTTGTTACATTCTTTAGCCTTATTATCTGTTTTTGATATGTCAGATTAAAAAACTTGATTTTTGTGTTATAATCATCATAATCAATACTATATTTTGCAAGCCTAATGCGTATCTAAGGAAAGCACAAAATGACTGAAAGGTACAGTAATCTTATGAAAAAAGAGATTTTTCACATTGAACTCGAAAACGGTATTTACCTTCTATCCTCTACGGAATTCGGGACTGATACGGCTATGGGTACGCCTACGGCAAATTCCTATTTAGTTGTCGGAGAAAAGAAAGCCGTACTCATTGATCTCGCCGTAGATGTACCGGGCATACGCCTCTATGCCGATGAGCTGGCTCAAAAACCGCTGCAAACAGTGATTACTCATTGTCATCCCGACCATATCTATCGAATGAGCGAGTTTGACGAGGTTATGTTTCACAAAGAGGACAGCGACTTTCCCCTTTGTGAATTTTCCGGAATAAGTCTGCCTGAAAAAATGCCGCGTATTTCCTATTTGGATGAAGGCGATGAGCTTGATTTGAGCAACAGAACCCTCCGTATTTTTCATGTTCCCGGCCACACTTTGGGCAGCATTCTTTTATTGGACAGCCTCACCGGAACCCTATTCTCCGGAGACACTGTGGCGCGGCGCCTGCTATACGGCCTTACCGGAGCACCGTCGCTGCCGGAATTTCTGAAACACCTTCAACGCTTGGTGTCATTACCTATCAGGCACATTCAATCGGCTCATGACAGAGCGGATCTGGGAAAAAGGTATATCTCTCATATGATAGATTTGATTGAAAACGAACTTTCAGATGCGGAAAAGCAGTGGCAATTCCCCGGCTTTCCGGAGATGATAAATCTTGTGCACGCAAGTGAAGAGTCACCGGATTATTTTGATTGTGCAGTGCCCAAAAGCGTATTGGAAGATTATAAAAAAACAAAACGCAACTGAACTTTTGAAAAAGCGGATGTCCGGTACAGAAAAGAAATGCTCCGTGAATCCGTTTCGGGATTAAAGCAGTGTGTGCCTTTTTAAGGGATACTGTAAGGGCTGCGTGTGTCATTTAACAATATTTTATGATATTACCGCAAGTTGTTATGTTGAGTTTTTGTTAATGAACATATATAATCAAACTATATTATTTTGCCGGAGGTTAGCCATGACAGCAGAAAATATAATTCTTGATAAAAAGCGCGGCGTAGAGCTGACACCGCATATCGTTACAAACGAAAAGAAGCTGACATTTCTTATTGTCCCCGGCGGTGCATACAGATCCTGCGACCCTAAAGAGGGCGACCCGGTAGTAAAAAAATTCAACGAACTCGGATATAATGCCTTTGTTCTTCGTTATTCCGTCGGCAAGAATTACAAATGGCCCTATCCGCTCGAAGATTTTGACTCGGCAATGCGTTATATGAAAGATAATGCGGACGACCTTCATGTTGATACGGAACACATTGTGGCTGCCGGATTTTCTGCAGGAGGTCATGTTGTGGCTTGTGCGGCATCCGCGGCAAAATACAAGCCGTTTGCGGCAGTGCTTTGCTATGCACTGATATCAAGTAAAACCCTCGCTTTCTGCGCACCCGATGCACCCGACGCCTCTTCCCTGGTCAATGATGATACTCGTCCGTGCTTCATTGCAACCGGCAGAAATGACTGGATAGTGCCTGTTTTCAATACAACAGATCTTTTTGAAAAATTTCAGGAGCATTATATTGACTACGAAGCGCATATATACGGATTTGCGCAGCACGGGTTTTCCGTCGGCGAAAGTGCGGGAGCGGTCGGGCGTGAGTTTTGTCCGCGTGTCAACGATTGGGTCGATGACTGTATGCAATGGCTTGATGAGCTTGAGAGCGGCAGATATGTTTCGATAAGAGAGTGTGCGCAGTATAACGACCTGCACTCCACGGTGTTTTCAACCCGTAATTCCTGCAAAGTTATTTTTGAAAACAAAGAGGCTTCAAAGGTCTTGAAGTTTAAATTCCCGGTTCAATATGGAATATATCTTGCGGCAAAAGGGAAAGTAGGCGGATTTATGGATACAGTTTCGCTGCGTGATCTCTATGCACTGATACATATTGACGAAAACACGGTGAAAAAAATAGATGAGGAGCTCGGCAAAGTAAGCAGATAAAAATTACCGCCCTTGGTACAAGCCTCGGGCGGTTTTTGCATTATATTATAATATTACTTCTCCGGAATGACGGTATTTTATCGGCGTCATTCCGACTTTTTTATTAAAGAGATAGTAGAAGTTGTTGACATCGTGTATCCCGACCGAATGGGCAATCTTTACTGCGGGAAGCTCCGTTGTCTTGAGCAAAATTTTTGCGTGATTTATGCGCAGATGTATCAGATATTCATGCGGAGAAAATCCTGTGTATTTTTTGAATTCCTTTGAGAGATGAAATTTATTGACATTAGTGAGCGTCGACAGGTCGTCAAGAGATATGTATTTTTCAAAATTGTCCTCTATGTATTTCATGGCAGTCTGCACGCTGTTGGGAATATCGTTTTTGGAAACGGAGATATCAGAGTTGAGAATGAGCAGATATATCAGCAAGCTCTCAATGCAGTGAGACGCTCTGAGGTCTCTGTATAGACTCGGCGAATCATATACGGAGAGCAAATGCTCGATATATCTGTGAAATCGTCCGCTTACCGATTCGTGGAACACAACAGAGCCGTTTTTTTCAAATTCGCTGCACATATAGTCGGACTCCGAACCTGTGAAATGAAATATAGCCACCTTCCAATCATCAACCGCCTCGTAGTAATGAGGCTTTCGGCAGTCGATAAATGCACCGTCCTCCGCGCAAAGAGTGTATTCTTTATCGCCGTAGCAGAGCTTTCCTTTCCCCGAATAGGTGTAGATGATAAGATATGACGAGAAATTTTTCCGCCGTGTAAAAGAGCCTTTGCCGTAGCTGAAAATGTCGAATGCCTGCATATAGTAGAGCTTTTGCTTTGCATAGTCTGTGATTTCCGGTCTCAGAAAAGCGTCAATGCCGCCGTAAATATAAAATTCGGAATTGGCAAGGTTTTCGGAGCTGTATTTGTCGTCTTTATAGACCTCGGGGGAAATCGAGCGGGACACAATAGGCCGCTGTGTTTCCTTATGTGTGAATTTTATACCGTCAAACATTACATCACCTCTTTTTTATTATTGCATAGAGCTGTATGAAAGTCAAGATTTTATGATATTTGCCCAACTTGTGATGATGATAAAGCTGTGGCGATAATATAAAATAAAACAGAAAAGTGAATGATTTTTGTTTGATTTGTGGTGATGATTTTGAATAACAGGCTCGCGGTATTCGATGAAAAAATTACAGAAAGAGAGTTGAATGCACGCAAGTTTGTAAGAAAGGCGGCTGCGGAAGGCGCAGTGTTGCTTAAAAATGACCGTACATTGCCGCTCGGTAAAAGCATAAGGAAGATAGCTTTATTCGGCGCAGGAGCAAGCCAAACCATTCGGGGCGGAACAGGCTCGGGCGATGTCAATATTCGGAGCTATGTTACGGTACGAGAGGGCTTGTCCGATGCGGGATATGAAATTGTGACAGACCGTCTGCTCAAGCGCTATGACTGCGAGGTTTCCGCCGCAAAAGCTCTGTTTAAATCGCATATTCAGCAGAAAGCTGCCGACGGTGTAAAGAATGCTCTGATTGAAATGATGCATCATCCTTTTACGGCGCCGGAATTCATATGTCCGGAAAGTTTTGAAGGATATGAAGCGGATGCCGCAATATATGTGCTCTCCCGCATATCCGGCGAGGGCGCAGACAGAAAAGCTGTCCCCTCCGATTATATGCTCGGCAAAACGGAGCTTCGAGATATAAAACGGATAGCAAGCTTTTATGATAAATTCGTCCTTGTGCTTAATATTGCCGCGCCGATAGATATGAGCGAGCTGTGTGTTGCCGAAGATATAAACGCCGTTCTGCTCATCGGACAGGGCGGGTCGGAGTCCGGTTCAGCCTGTGCGGATATTATCTCAGGCAAAGCGTCTCCCTCCGGAAAGCTCACTTCAACCTGGGCGCGCAAATATTCCGATTATCCTTTTGCCGATGAATTTGCGGGACTCAACGGAGATGTTTTTGATTCCTATTATAAAGAGGATATTTTTGTCGGTTACAGATATTTCGATTCGTTCGAAATAACCCCTTTATATCCGTTTGGGTTCGGGCTGTCCTACACTGATTTTGAATTATCGACGGACAGTTTTGAAATAAACGGCGAAAATATCGAAGTCGGCGTTCGTGTGCGGAATATCGGTGATATTTTTTCCGGCAAAGAAGTTGTTGAAATATATGCAGAACCTCCCGTCGGCAAACTTGCAAAACCGATCAAAAGTCTTGCCGCATTCGCAAAGACCCGCGAACTCGCCCCCGGAGAGGAACAACACATGACGGTTTCTTTTTCGGCGCGCAGGCTTGCATCTTACAATGAGGATACTTCCGAATGGGTGATTGAAAAAGGCTGTTATGTTATGGCTCTCGGAAACTCATCGGATAATCTAAAGGAGTTTGCGGTTGTCGATGTGAGCGCAGATATCGTTTGTGAAAGGTGCAAAGCATTGTTCAGAGGTGAAAAGGTTGGAGAACTTCACCCGAACAGAACGCCGCGCAACACGCCTCGGCATCTTATTCGAAAGGAGCTGCGGACGGAAAATATAAAGACCGTCGAGCACACATATCGGCAAGACGCGAAAATAAGCGACGCTGTTTCTGCGCTTTCCGTTCAGGAAGCCGCTGTGCTCTGCGTAGGCTCGGCGAGAATAAGCAGCGGAAAGTCAAGCGTTATCGGCATAGCCTCAAAAAGCATACCCGGGGCTGCGGGTGACACGACTCCATTGCTTGCGGAGAAAGGCATACCGCAGATAATCATGGCAGACGGACCTGCGGGCATAAGAGTGAACCCGAAAGTGTATGTGCGCGGCAACGAATATGTCAGCAATCCGGCGGAAGACCCTATATTCAGCATGATACTTCCGAAGGAAATGCAGAATGTCGATCTTTCCGGCACGGTTAAAAAATATCAGTACTGCACCGCGCTTCCCGTTGCGTCAACTCTCGCTCAGAGCTGGAATACCGAGCTTATAGAGCGTACAGGTGATGTTATCGGAGCGGAGATGGAGCTGCTCAGCATATCGCTCTGGCTTTCTCCCGCTATGAATATTCAAAGGAATCCGCTGTGCGGCAGAAATTTCGAATATTACTCCGAGGATCCGTTGCTCTCGGGTCTCTGTGCCGCAGCGGCGGTAAGAGGAATAGAAAAGCACAACGGATGTGCGGCAACAATAAAACACCTTGCCGCAAACAATCAGGAAACGAACAGGAATTATAACAACTCTCGTCTCTCCGAAAGGGCGTTGAGGGAGATATATCTCAAGGCATTTGAAATATGCGTAAAAGAGGCTCGGCCGAGCGCCGCCATGTCCTCGCTCAATCTCATAAACGGAGTTCATGCGGCAAACGACCGCGATTTGCTCACATCTGCTCTGCGGTGCGAATGGGGGTTCGACGGATTTGTTATGACAGATTGGGGGACTACCAATGCGCTCGTCAGCGCGGAGGGACAGAAATATCCCGTGTCATCGTCGGCGGGCTGTATAAAGGCGGGAAACGATCTTATAATGCCCGGCTCTCAGGGCGATGTCGACAGGATACTGGAGGCTGTAAATGACGGAGAATTGTCCGTGCAAAATATAAAACTGTGCGCGGACAGAATATACAGAACAATAATAAAGCTTTGCGGAAAGGAAAATGCAACATGAAGAACGGAAAAATAATTTCTTTTACCCTCGCGCTTGTTTTTATCGTTTTCAGCCTTACCGCCTGTGTTGGGAAAGACACCGACGACACTTCGGGACCGTCGGTAAACACAGGCGAAACAGTCTGGACAGAAACGGGTAATACTGCGCAGACAGTCAATGAAACCGACACATTGCAGCGAAGTACGACTGTTGACGGCGAAACCGAAAAGCCTTTGTCGGAAGAGCCGCAAACCGCCGTTGACCCGTTTGAGCTTCTTTCATCAGCAATAGGAAAGAGTAGGATATCAGCTGCGAAGTATGATTTGACTGCAACGGATGTCAAGTTTTCAACATCAAATTCTGCGCTTACAAAGCTGATAGCCGATTATATAGACAGCGAAACGGTAAGCAAACAGAACAGCAAAGGAACCGCAATAGAGAAACCCGCCTTTGCTGCCATAAAAAAAGAGGACTGCCTGTCTTATAATGTTACCGACTCCGGCGGGGAATATAGGCTTACATTCAAGCTCAAAAAGATCTCGCTGCCGTCGTCTTCATCGGCACCTAAAGCGGGATATCAGTTTTTCCTTGATTCAAAAGCCGTAGAAAACACTTTGCACAGGGCGAATGACAAAATTAATTTCCTTAATGTCGGAAAAATCGAGCTTTTTGACGGTGTTATCAATGTCGCTGTTTCTAAGGATTCCGGAAAAATAATTTCCGCTTCACTCACTTTCAGCGAAACCTACATGGACAAAGTCGACTTAAGCGGACTCGAAATTCCGAAAATACTCAGCGGCATTGAAATAAGCGCAGAACTGAAATACAAATTGTCCGCAGTCTATACATTTTAAGGAGCAGCTAAATGAAAAAACAGAAAAAAACCGTTCTTGACAAAAGCTCGTGGCGTACCACCACAGCTCAGAGAAGTAAATACTACATAGGCGATCTCGCACGAACCTGCGAGGGAGCTATCATAACGACATTTATGACGATGTTCCTGCTTATGCAGGGAATCAATCCCGCAAAAATGGCCGGTGTCATGCTCGCCGTAAAACTTATCGATTCGTTTGACGATGTTATTTTCGGTTTCCTTATTGATAAAATAAAGATAGCCGACTTAAGCAAGATAAGAAAAATCGCCGGCAAGGGTAAATACTTGCCGTGGTATCGCCTGACCTTTTGGATGTTCCCGATTTTTACTATCCTGTTCTTTATGATGCCCATGAGAATTTCCGAGGTCGGAAAGCTTGTGTGGTTCGGCGTATTCTATCTGCTCTATGATTTGAGTTATACGCTTGTAGAAGTGCCGATGAATTCCATGGCGGTTACGCTTACCGACAATGTCGATGAAAGAAATGTTATCATTCAGAACAAGTCGATACTCAGCAACAATGTCATAATGCTTATCGGAATTGTTTTTTATGCACTTGTCAGCGAGCTTGTGGGGCTTCCGATAAAGTATGTTGTTATAGGTTCGTCGGTGATATTCTTTGCTATGATGATACCGCTCGTTCGCGGTGTCGAGGAATACAACACCGAGCTTGCGAATGTCAATGAGGACGAAAACGCCCATTATACATTTAAGGATATGCTCGAGTGCATAAAAACAAACAAATATATGTTTGTCCTCCTGCTTTCCACTTTGATAACCTCGTGCCTTGCAACCGGCGCAAATCTTGCAAATTTCGTCGCTTACTACCATTTCGGAAATTCGCTTGTTTTTGCCGTTCCGATAGCCATAGCGGCGATTCCCGGCCTTATTGCCCAGTTGAACACTGCAAAAATAACTAAGAAAATCGGAAAAGTAAAAACGATACTGCTTGCCGGAATAATGGGCAGTATTCCGCTTATGCTTATCTATTTTGTCGGTTCAAAGCATATTGTTCTTATCTGTTCGCTGCTTGTTTTGCAGTCTCTGCCGGGTAACATAGCCAATATAGCCAAAACCTTCCTTATTCCCGACACAATCGAATATACCCGTTATAAGACGGGCAAAGACTGCTCCGGCATATTCTTTGCGATGAACTCATTTGTCACCAAGCTGACGCAGAGCGTTGCTTCGTCGCTCGGACTTTTCCTTCTCGGACTTTCCGGCTGGATTGAGATCGAGGCTACCGACTTCGCCGATGTTGCGGCACAGAATATTCAGCAGCCTGCCTCGGCGCTCAATATGCTTTGGATCGTTTATACGCTTATCCCGGCTGTCGGAACTCTCTTGGGAATACTCGTTATGGTGTTTTACAGGATAAAGGATAAGGATATCGACCTTATGATAAAATGTAACGCCGGCGATATAACCCGAGAAGAGTGCGAGGCTCAGCTTTCAAGAAAATATAATTGACGAATCGGAGAATCAAATGAATATAACGCACCTTAGAGTAAATCACAGAAAAAAACCTTTTATCGACACTGCTCCGGAGTTCTCTTGGAGAATCGAGAGTGACAGGAACAATGTTTTGCAAAAAGCGTACAGAATAGAAATATTCGCAGACGGAGAAAAGGTCTTTGACAGCCAAAAAATTCTCTCTGACTGTCAGAGCTTTGTCAAAGCATACGGATTTTGTATGCGCTCAAAAACGCTTTATAGCTGGAGGGTAACGGTTTGGGATAACGAGGATATCAGTGCCTCTGCCGAAAGTGCTTTTGAAACGGCGTTTCTTTCTCAGGATGAGTGGCAGGCTCAGTGGGTCGAGAGTACCGTTGAGAGAAACAAAGCGGAGATGTTTACATACGGAATAGAGAATCCCGCCGTGCTGTTCAAAAGGGCGGCAACCGTCGGCGCAAATATAGCCAAAGCACGCCTTTATGCAACCGCATACGGCTGTTACAGGGTGTATATAAACGGCAAAAGGCCGGATCTGCGTGAGCTTGCCCCAGAATTTACACCGTATGATAAAATTCTCAATTATCAGGTCTATGATGTGACCGATATGCTGAACAGCGGCGAGAATTCAATAGAATTTCTTGTCGGCGACGGTTGGTATTTCTGCGAGCAGACCGCCGTTGTCACCGAGGATCGGAAACCGGCTCCGTCTGTTCTTTATCGGCTTGAAGTTGATTTTGAGGACGGAACGCATAAAATCGTAGTATCTGACGGCAGCGAGACCTGCGAAGCGTCAAAAATAGTTTTTTCCGACCTGTTTATGGGCGAGAAACACGATATGACTCTCCCTCAGGCGGAAAAACTGCAGCCCGCTGTCCGCGACTACGGGTATAAAAATCTGAGAGTTCAGCCGACAGACGCGATATCGGCCGTTGAAGAATTTCGGCCGCAGCGCATTTTTACCGCTCCTAACGGAGATAAAATAATCGACTTCGGTCAGGTTATTGCCGGAAAAACCGTAGTTAACGTCGACGAGCCTCTCGGAACTGAAATAACACTTGAACATACCGAGGTTCTTGACAAGGACGGCAACTATTTTGACGCAATGGTTGCAAAGCAGAAAGATACATATATTTCCGACGGACATCCCGGAGTGTTTGACCCCGCATTTACTTTCCATGCCTTCCGATATGTCCGCGTAACGGGAATTTCCGACATAAGAGCGGAGAATTTCAAAGCCGTTCTCCTTTCTACTCCAAAAGAGAATGCGGCGAGCTTCGCTTGTGACGACAAGCGCTTCGGACGGCTCTACAAAAATATCAGATATTCACAGAAGAATAATATGATGTCTGTGCCGACCGACTGCCCCGGACGCGAAAAGGCAGGCTGGACAGGAGATATTCTTATCTATGCCGAAACCGCAATGCTCAACGAGGAGATGACGCCGTTTCTCTCAAGCTGGATTGACGGACTGTGTGCAGATCAGCAAACCGACGGCGTTATACCGCTGATATCCCCGTTCACGAAGCTATATGAAACGGTGGGCAAACAGACTATGGCGCCGTTCGGTGACACAGAGCTTACCGGTATAGCCGGTTGGAGCGATGCCGTTATATGGGTGCCCTATGATATGTACACCGTGACAGGCAACAGGAAGATACTCAGGCGGACATATCCCGCTATGAAAAAGTGGTGCGAGTATATAATAAAAACTGCACGGGATAAACGCGGAAGCGACAATCCCGAGGACATCGATCGCTATCTCTGGAATACCGGCTTTCATTTCGGCGAATGGCTTGTTCCCGGCAGAACGGGAGAGGGCTTTGAAATATGCAAAGAGTCGGCGTTCTATATAGCTCCGTATTTCGGCTTTTGGTCGCTCAAGCTTATGGCCGATATTCAAGAGCTTCTCGGAGAAGATTCGACTTATTTCCGACAGACGGCGGAAAATATGAAACAGGCGATAACAGACGGAATATTCAAGCGTAATCTTCTGCCGGACTATCTTATGGGCGCATATGTTTTGGCTTTTGCGTTTGATCTTGTGCCGTCGGAGCTGAAAAAAGAATATGCCGACAGACTTGCGGCATTGGTCGAGAAAAACGACAGACGCCTCGGCACGGGTTTTCTCGCCACACCGTTCCTGCTTCCCGTTCTTGACAAAATTGGCAGACACGATCTTTCTGCGGCAATACTTCGTCAGACGCAGTGCCCTTCGTGGCTGTTTGAGGTTGAACACGGCGCAACCGCCATTTGGGAAAATTGGGAATCCTATGAGCAGGACGGTCAGCCCAAAAGAACCAGCTTTGACCACTATGCGTTCGGCTGTGTGGACAGCTATATTCTTCACACCGTCTGCGGCATAAAGCCCGCCGAGCCGGGTTATAAGCGGATAATAATAGAGCCTGACGAAACGGATATTTTTGGCTCGTTCAAAAGAAGCTTTGTCTGCGAAGCGGGTGAAATTTCCGTTGAAAAGCACGGCAATACGCTCAAGGTGAAAATACCGTGCAACACAAGAGCAACGGTTATTTTCGGCGGCTCAAAAACCGAAATAGGCAGCGGCAGTTATACCTTCAAAAAATAAAAGTGCGGTTGCCGAAAGGTTAGCCGTTAGTTAAAATGTAATAAAGCGGTTTTAAGGAGAGCTTTCCATGAAAGAGAAAGACAAGATAAAATTTTTTGATACTTTCGCACTGACTCAGACTCCCGGGATAAAAGAACGCTGTACTGTTGGATTTTTGCAGTCGGAGCTCGAAAAACGCATACCTAGCGAGAAGTTTTGTGTGACCGGAGTGCGTCTGTTTGAAAACGGAAGATACAGAAACGGCCTTAATGTCATAGACGGACTTCCGCCGTTTTGCGAGGTTGTCATAAAAAATCAGACCGGAAATTTTCACGAAATCATTACTGTCTGGGTGCCTCTCGCATGGAATGACAGATTTGCGGGCACGGGCGGCGGCGGTACCTCCACCGGCGGAAAACAGTATATACGGCGCGCCGAGAATACCGTACGCGGGCTGACTTTGCCCTATGCGTTGATAAACGGTTTCGCATCTGCGACGGCGGATGCCTGCAATGTCAGCAGACTTACCGACAAGGCAATAGACCCGGAAACAAACAAATTGCGGCTCGACCTTATTGAAAACTGGCGTTCGCGGACAACTCACCATATGGCCGTGTTCGGCAAAACGACCGCCGAGATTCTTCACGGCCGCCCTGTCAGATTCTCGTATATGAACGGAGGCTCGGGCGGCGGGCGTCAGTCGTTTGTCGAGGCTCAGGAGCACCCGGAGGATTTTGACGGTATATGGGCATCGTGCCCTGCGATAAACTGGATGAAATTCCTGCCGTGCGGCTTTTGGCCGGTGGCTGTTATGAATGATATCGGTCATGTGCTCAGCGCAAAGAAGCTTGAAGCTTTTATGCAGGCTGTTCATGACAGCGTCGGCGGCTCGGAGGCTTATTATAAGCTTGATAAACCGGTCGATTTTGATACTCTCTCGGCAGTCGGAAAGTATGGCCTGAACGAGCAGGATGCGCTTGTGATGAATGAGATATGGCGCGGACTCTGCGACGAAAGCGGAAATGTGCTCTGTAAGTTTTTCCGCCCCGGAGTCAAGTTTTGGAGCACAACAATACCGGTTGGCGCTATAAACTACGCTCCCATAACCCACAAACGCTCGACTTTCCTGCTGTGTACCCATGTCGCAAGATGGATAACGGGAGACGGCAAGCGAAAATTCGGAGACATTACCCGTAATGAAGTCGTAGAACTGTTTCGCTTGGCGGCAGAAAAATTCCCGAATGCGGGAGCAGACAATCCGGATTTAAGCGCGTTTGCAGCGCGCGGCGGCAAAATAATGGCTGACCACGGGTTGAACGATCCTCTCATCCCCACGGACGGAACGATAGATTATTTCAAGCGCGTCTGCGCATCCTGCGGCGGATATGAAAAGGTCGATACATTTTTTCGCCTTTGGCTCACACCGGGAGACGGTCACGGAGACTGCAAAAACAAAGGCCCGGGAATACCGGAGAGCGCGGGAATGAAGGCTCTTATCGACTGGGTCGAAAACGGAATTGCACCCGATGAACTGCGCACGATACGGGTCGATAAACGCACAGGTGAGCTTTTGGATGAGAACACACGGAAACATGTGAGGTTGCACGATGAATATTAAGTATCCTATATGGGGCGATACGATACCCTTTAACTGCGATGCTGATAAGCTGAGCAAAATGGAGATTGACAAAAAGGCAGACGGCGTTATCGGTTTGTTGCGATTTATAAAGACCGCCAGTTCAAAAAAGCTTGTCCCCAAGGGCAAGAGGAATTTGGACAGCTACACATATTTTTATTTTATGAAGAAAGGTCTGTGCAGTGAAAAGTTTGACGATGTACCCACTCTTACAGCGTTTCCCGTAAATGGCAGCGACAGCGCGGTCATCATTATTCCGGGCGGCGGCTATGCGGCGGGCAATATTTCGTCACAGCAGTTCCCCGAAGATGACGGAGAATCAACCTTAACGGCAAAAAGACTGAATGAGGTCGGCATAAACGCTTTTGTCTTAGGCTACCGCTATAATCCTTACAGAATGCCCGCTCCGCTTGCCGATATGCAGCGTGCGGTTCGTTGGCTGAAAAGCAATTGCACAGAGTTTGGGATAAATCCCGATAAGATAGGTCTTATAGGCTTCAGCGCCGGCGGATATCAGGCTGCCGGATTCATAAATCTCCTGCGAGGGAAAGACGTTTTGCCCGAGAACTATCGGCGAGATGCCGTTGACGAAATCGACGACAGTATAAACAATGCTGCGCTGTTTTATCCTCTGATAGATTTCAGCGGGAATCCGAATGTGCTTTATGCGTGTTTTGATAAAGAGAATTTCGACGGCAAGACGAATGAGTTTTTCTCGCATTACGATTTGACAAAAAATATCAACAGCTATGATGTTCCACAGTTCATTGCCCACGGGACGAGCGATATGCTCGTTTCTCCCGATGCATCCGAGAAATATGCCGGACTCTTGAAGAGCGGATGCGGGGATGCGAAATTCGTTATTGTTCCCGGCGCAAATCATTGCTTTACACATAATAAAAAATATGTATATGCTTTTGAGCAGTACCTTGAATGGGTCTGCAGAAAATTTGAAAAGAGGTAAAAATATGAAAAAACTCGGCAAAATAGTTTCGATTATGCTCGTCGGAGCGCTTACCGTTTCGGCACTGTCTCTGGCGGCTAACGCCAAAGGCAACGAGTCCGACGACCCCACCGGCTTCGGGGTCAAGGATATGAGCTATGCAATGGCGAAAATCGCCGTACCGATGATGAACAAGGTCTTTGATGTTGCAAATCTTCTTGCAGGAGCTGCTGAGGTCTGGACTTGCATTGACGGAGAGCGTTACCGCGACCTTTCCTACGGTGAGCGCAAAGCTCAGAAATACGATTTATATATTCCGAAGGGGCTTGACAAATCACAGCCGCAGGGCGTTCTTCTTTTTATTCACGGCGGAACGTGGACAATGGGCGAAAAAGAACATATGGCGTGGGCAGCTGCAAGATATGCAAAGCTCGGCTATATAGCAGCGACTATGGACTATGACCTCGCATCCCAAGGGAATGACAATGTTGCAAGAGTGACTGGCAGTAAATCGAATGCGGATATTTTTGATATGCTTGACGATGTTACCCTGTGCATATCCGCAATAAAGGGAGAGCTTTCAAATAGGGGATATTCGGCCTCTTCCCTTGCGCTCTCCGGCACATCTGCAGGTTCTCATATTTCCGCACTTTATGCCTATTCGCGTTTCAATGAATCGGTGATTCCGATAAAAATGATATTCAATCTCACCACTCCTTCGGACTTCCATCTCGGCTCGTTCGATAACTATACCGCTGCGGAAGTTGCTCAGTATGCGTCAATAGTGGCGGGATACGAGTTTACCGCGCAGGATATCGAAAACCCGCAGGGTGAAGCGGCCGAAATGCTTAACATGATATCTCCCGCCTCCAACATAAAAGAAGGCAGTGTGCCAGCTTTGCTCGGTTTTGCCGGAAAGGATAAGACGATAGGCACCAATCACGCAAATGTCATGACCTCCAAGCTCAATGAGTGCGGAGTCGAAAACGAAGTGATAATGTGGCCCAAGAGCGACCACACCCTTGCATCAGACCCGAAATCCATTCGTAATTGGAATGAAGCGGTGGCAAGATGGCTTGAGAAATATATGTAACGGTCGAAAATATAGCGGTAATAAAAAGAGGCTTGTGTGTGAAAAAATACTACTTGGCAATTGATATAGGTGCTTCTTCGGGGCGTCATATCGTCGGATGGCATGAGAATAACAGAATACATACCGAAGAAGTGTTTCGCTTTTTGAACGGTGTAACGGAGCATAACGGACACTTGATTTGGGATATTGACAGCTTGTTTAAAAATGTTGTCAACGGTATAGCGGCCGCAAAAGCAAAATTTCCCAATATTGAAAGTCTTTCAATTGACACATGGGGTGTCGATTATGTTCTTATGCGTGGCAGCGAAGAGGTGTTCCCCGTATATTCCTATCGTGATGACAGAACAAAGAGCATAATTCCCGAAGTGCACAAAAAAGTTCCTTTTGCAAGGCTCTACGAAAGCACCGGCTGTCAATTTCAACCGTTTAACAGTATTTATCAACTGTATTCGGATAAACTTTCCGGTCGGTTTGACGATGTCACGGATTTTCTTATGATACCCGAATACCTCATTTGGAAACTTTGCGGTAAAAAAATCAAGGAGTTTACAAATGCAACAACCACAGGCATTGTGAATGCCGTAACCGGCGAGTTTGATACAGAAATCATTTCGGCTCTGGGATTGCCGCATAAATTGTTTCCGCAGCTTTCACGACCGGGAACCGTTGCAGGTGAACATTTCGGCATAAAATGTGTGCTTTGTGCAACGCACGATACGGCATCTGCCGTTGAAGGTGTTGACATGATAACTAATGCACCCTATATTTCCTCCGGAACATGGTCTCTGTTCGGCGTCAAAACTCCCAAACCTCTCACGGATATCATAAGTCAAAAATCAAACTGGTCAAATGAGGGTGGCGTGGGCTATAACCGCTATCAAAAAAATATCATGGGAATGTGGATTGTTAATCGTCTGCGTGATGAGCTTTGTCCCGAAAGATCTTTTGAAGATATTGTGTTGCGAGCGCAGACACGGTCATTTGATGAGGTTGTGGATGTAAATTTCCCGGAGTTTTTTGCTCCGAATAGTATGAAAGCCGCTTTTGACAGTGCGCTTTCAAGAAAAGTTCAAAATACAGACGACTATTTCTGCTGCGCTTATCGCAGCCTTGCAGCAAGCTATATGAATGCATTGCGGGAGCTGCAGCATAATACCGGTCAGGAATACAAAGAAATATATATTGTAGGCGGCGGTGCGAAAAATACTTTTTTGAATCGATTAACCGCCGAGGCGACCGGCTGCAATGTGATTGCGCTGCCTATAGAAGCTACTGCGATAGGCAATTTAAAAATACAAATGGAGGCCGACAATGAGTTACAGTGAAGCTAAATCAAAATATGCCGCTTTCGGTGTTGATACCGAAGCGGCGATAAATAAGCTCAAAACAGTGCCGGTAAGTCTGCACTGCTGGCAGGGCGATGATGTTCGAGGCTTTGACACCGATCCTAATGCACCGCTTACGGGAGGAATACAGACGACCGGGAATTACCCGGGCAGAGCAAGAAACTCTGAAGAGCTGATGGCGGATATTGACGAGGTTCTGTCTCTGATTCCGGGAAAGCCGAAAATGAATCTCCACGCATCCTATGCGATTTTTGAAAACGGCGAATGGGTTGACCGCAATATGCTCGGGCCCAAACACTTTGAGAAATGGGCTGATTTCTGTGAGGAACGGGGGCTTGGATGCGACTTCAACCCGACATTCTTTTCCCACAAAAAATGCGATCCGCTGACACTCTCAAGCCCGAATGACGAGACCAGAAAATTTTGGATAGAGCACGGCAAAGCCTGTATCCGCATTTCTTCGTATCTTGCCGATAGATTGGGTGAGCCGTGCGTTATGAATATCTGGACAGGCGACGGATTCAAGGATGTGCCTGCGGACAGACTCGGTCCGCGTGTCCGCTATCGTGAGAGCATCGATGCGATACTCTCTGAACCGTATGACTTCAAAAAAGTTAAGCCTTGCATTGAGAGCAAGGTGTTCGGAATAGGCGTTGAGGCCTATACGGCAGGCAGTGCGGAGTTTGCGCTGTCGTATGCCGCAATGAATAAAGATCGCTGCATTCCTCTCATGGATAACGGGCACTATCATCCGACCGAAGTCGTCAGCGACAAAATACCGGCGTTGCTGGCATTCTTCCCGGAGATCGCTCTTCATATTACTCGTCCGATTCGTTGGGACAGCGACCATGTGGTGCTTTTTGACGATGAGACAAAGGAGATAGCGTGCGAAATAGTGAGATGCGGAGGGTTGGATGACAAAGTGCATATTGCACTCGACTACTTTGACGCTTCGATAAATCGCATATCGGCGTGGGTGGCCGGATATAGGAATGTGCAAAAGGCTCTTCTTTTTGCGTTGCTTCAGCCGGATAATGAATTGAAATCATTGCAGGACAGCGGCGATTTTACTCGTCTCATGGTTATGCGTGAGGAGCTTAAAACACTGCCGTTCGGCGATGTTTGGGACGAGTACTGCCGCAGCTGCGGCAAGCCTGCCGACGGTGAATGGTTTGATGAAATTCTCAGATATGAAAAAGCTGTTTTGGAGGCAAGAAAATGAAAGATGTTATGAATGCACCGTTTCTCGTTGAAACAGTACGCACTGCGACAAATATGTATGAACACGGCTGGGACGAACGCAACGGCGGAAACATTTCATTGATGGTGGACGAAGAGGAGTTATGTGAATATCTTGATCCCGAAAAAGTCCTTCGTATGATACCGACAGGCTTCTCGGCACCGGAGCTGGACGGTAAATATTTTCTCGTTACCGGAACAGGTAAATATTTTAAAAATGTGCAATATGCTCCGGACGTCAACCTCGGCATAGTGCGGTTGGTTGACATAGGAAAAAATGCACAGCTTCTTTGGGGATTCGCCGACGGCGGAAAATTCACTTCCGAATTTCCCGCGCACATGATGAGCCATGCGGCGCGATTAAAAGTTAATCCGGAAAATCGCGTCGTTATGCATTGTCACCCGTCAAATCTTCTCGCCATGACATATATCCATACTCTCGACGAAAGAGAATTCACCCGCACGCTTTGGCAGATGTGTACCGAGTGTATTGTGGTATTCCCGGACGGAGTGAATGTTTTGCCGTGGATGCTTTGCGGAACAAACGAGATCGGAGAAGCAACGGCAGAAAAGATGCATACCGCCCGACTTGTGGTATGGAGTCAGCACGGAATCTACGGAGCGGGAAAAGACCTCGACGAAACATTCGGTCTTATTGAGACTGCCGAAAAAGCTGCTGAAATATACATCAAAACGGCATCAATGCCGAGAATAAACACAATAACCGATGAGCAGATGCATATGCTTGAAAACCGTTTCGGCGTAACTGCAAGAAAAGGCTATCTGGATTAAACAAAATGGTTTCGAATCAACCGTTAAAATGCTTTGAGGATGATTGTAAGAAGCACAAATTTTACCATTTATGTATAACGAGAGATTTGCTCACTAAAATAACAGCAAAAAATAAATAACAATTGCAAAGACGCAGCCAACGAAAAAACCGTCGGCTGCGTTTTTTGCATTCTACAAAAATATTTGTTCACATAAGCAGTGCAATTGACAAGCGCTTGGGTGCGAAAACAAATAAAGCACGAATTTTCTTCTCTGTATTTGCCAGAACAGGGGGCTTTTCCGGACTTTAAAAATTTTTTCTAAAAGGGGATCCACAAATAGGCCTTCTCGCTGCCTATATATTGAGGATATTTTCCCAATGTACCTTGAAAATTGAATGACCGTCCGAATGAGGATATAAGCTTGGCGACGCTGCGGTGAAATCCCGGAGCGAGGACAGAAAAACAACATTCGGGAAGAACGGCAAGTAAAAAATATAGAAAAGAGACCGAGACAAGGGCAAGATTGTCGAAGAAAGAAAAACGAGTGGGCGTTTTTCCTGCATCTGCAGAACATATAACGCGATTTGCCGCAGCTGCACCCACGAGTGCAAGCAGAGCTTCCGTGTGCTGCTGGATTGCTCAAGGTATGAGAGAGCAAACTAGCAGTTCGGTATGCTCTGAAAAAAGCGCCGACGGACGACAAAAGCGAGGAAAATAGCGCAGCAAGGAAATCATATTATCCACTTCGGAAAAGCGGCTTACAGGGCGACAAATCCAAAAAACACGTACCATTTTGATATCAAAATCAGTCGGGTTTCCCGACGAGAGGAGTTGAAAATTCAATGAGCGAAAAAGCTTACTGGTGGGAGGCGGAAGCCTTTGCCTACTACCGAGTGCCCAAGGCACTGTTCACGAATCCGCGCTATAAAGAGCTATCCGCTGAGGCCGCTCTACTTTATGGGCTGCTGCTTGACCGCACTGGCTTGTCCGGCAGAAATGCCGCAGCGTTTTCCGACGAATGCGGTCATATTTTCATCTACTACACGCTGAAAGAGGTCTGCGCCGTCTTCGGCTGCGGCCACGATAAAGCAACACGTCTATTCGTGGAGTTGGAAAAGCATGGCCTGCTCATCCGCAAGCGGCAGGGCAAGGGAAAGCCCAACCGCCTTTATGTGCAGAAGTTCCGCACAGATAACTGAAAATCAGCATACACCTACGCCCAAAAGCCGCATTCCAGACTGCGGCGAAATAGCAGGTAATCATATCTATTCTATTTACCTGAGTAGTAATTCTCTTACTACCCGAAAAGAGAAAAACGCTATCCATTCTTTTTCGGGTAGTCAAACACAGAAAGAAGGTCAAATATGAGCTATAAAAAGACGGCGTCTGCAGCACCGACGCTTTTGAAAATCACCAGTCTGCACCCATTCGAGGAACATCCCTACAAGGTGCAGGACAATGCAGAAATGGACGCTCTGGTGGAGAGTATCAAGGAAAACGGAATCCTCATCCCGCTGGTCGTCCGACCGATAGCGGATGCAGACGAATATGAAGTCATCAGCGGTCATCGGCGCTTATACGCCGCTCAGAAAGCGGGACTCTCAGAACTTCCGGTACTTATCCGTGCGCTGGATCGTGACAGCGCCGCCATTGCCGTGGTAGACAGCAACCTCCACCGGGAACATATCCTTCCATCCGAAAAGGCGTTTGCCTATAAGCTGAAAATGGAAGCGCTATCCCATCAAGGTATCACCTGTGGACAAGTTGGCCACAAGTCCCGTGACGATATTTCCGATACAGACAGCGGCAGGCAAGTGCAGCGCTATATTCGCCTGACCCACCTCATTCCGGAGTTCCTTGAAAAGATGGATAAAGGCGAAATTGCCCTGTCCGTCGGCGTGGAGCTGTCCTATCTCGACGATTCCAGCCAACGGGAGGTATTGGAACAGTGCGCCATCAACGACTGCACTCCGTCCTATTCGCAGGCGTGGCGGATGCACAAGGCCGACCGGGAAGGACTGCTGACCAAGGATGTGATCCAGTTCCTTATGAGCGAGGAAAAAGCAAATCAGAGGGAGACAGTGAAGGTTCCCGCATCCCGCCTGCGGGAGGTCCTTCCCAAAGGTTTGGATGCCGGAAAGACGGAGGATTTTATCATCAAGGCTTGCGAATATTATCGCAAATACCTCATCCGCCAGCGCAGCCGGGACGAAAGGTAAGGAGGGCAACAGAATGGACAAATTCTTTGTAGGCTTCGGTTTGCCGGAGCGGGAGTATGTCATCAATGGGGTTCGGTATTTTATCGAGAACCGCTACGAACCGATCAATTTTAAGGACATGAGCCAGAACACAAAGATGAGCAGCAGGCTCGAAAAATACCTTGTCAGCGACTTCGCAGATTTGCCGCCTGTGCAGACAGATGATAAAATTGACGCAGAATATGTGTGTACGGCTGCCGAAAAGGAGGAACACAATGCAGCCGAAAACTAAGAAAGAATCAATTGGGATCACAGCGCTTTACTGCCGCCTATCCCGTGACGATGGAATGGACGGCGACAGCAATTCCGTCGCCAACCAGAAGCGCCTGCTCTCTCAGAAAGCAAAGGAGATGGGTCTGTCCAACACCAAATACTATGTGGACGACGGGTATACCGGAACGAATTTCAACCGTCCCGGATTCCAGCAAATGCTCAGCGACATTGAAATGGACTTTGTATCTGCCGTGATGGTGAAAGACCTGTCCCGCCTCGGCCGTGACTATGTTTCCGTTGGAAACTACACGGACAGCTATTTTCCTGACCGCGGTATTCGCTTTATCGCCGTGAATGACTCTATCGACAGCGAGGAGGGCGAAAGCGAGATCGCGCCCTTCAAAAATATTCTCAATGAGATGTATGCACGGGATATTTCCAAAAAGATTCGCTCGTCCCATCGTCTGCGTGGCAATATGGGCGAGCCGTTATCCCAGCCGCCTTACGGGTATCAAAAGAGCCCTGAAAACAAAAAGAAGTGGATCATCGACCCGGAAGCGGCGGAGATCGTAAAAAGCATTTTCAAGATGTGTCTCGATGGGAAAGGCAATGAGACCATTGCCCGCATTTTGCAGGAACAGAAAGTCCTCGTCCCAATGGCCTATTGGCAGAGCAAGGGGCTTCCGAGAGGCGGCAAAAAGACGCAGCCGAATCCGTACAGGTGGTGCAAGACCACAGTGCAGAAAATCCTCTCTCAGCAGGAATACTGCGGCGATGTTATCAATTTCAAGACCTATTCCAAGTCCTTCAAGAATAAACGGCGGTATGATAACGACCCGGAGAATTGGATGATCTTCAAGGATGTTCACGAGCCGGTTATTGCCAGAGAGGACTTTGAGAAGGTGCAGGCTCGCATTGCCAAGACGAAACGCCGTGCACCGAAACCGCATAATGGGCAGAAAAGTATCTTTGCTGATCTGCTGTTCTGCGGCGACTGCCACACGAAGCTGCGTTACCACACCAATACCATCAACAAGGACATTCACTATTTTGTGTGTGCCAACAACAAGGTGGACTACCGGGGAAGCTGTCCCGGACGGCACTATGTGCGGGCAGACGCTATTGATCAGGTGGTAATGCTGGAGCTGCGGAGGATGGCAGAATATCTGAGCGACGATGAAGATGCCTTTGCCGAGCTGCTGGCCAGAAAGACCGACAAGGAGCTGTTGAAGGAGCAGAAGCGCTGTGAGGAGGAGCTGCAAAAGGCAATGGCCCGAAACGATACCGTTTCCCGGCTCTATGAAAAGCTCTATGAGGACAATGCAATTGGAAAGGTCAGCGATGAGTGGTTTATGCAGTTGTCTCATAAGTATGAGGTGGAGCGAATGGCGCTGAAAAGTAAGATCACCGCCCTTCGCGAGAAGCTGTCCGAATCCGGAAAACAGCAACAGCAGCGGGAGAGCTTCATCCTCGCTGTGCGGCGGTTTATGCAAATGGACTACCTGACAGCACCGCTGCTGCGAGAGCTGATCGACCACATTGATGTGTTTGAAACGGAGGGGATCGGCAAGAATCGTACCCAGCGAATCGTGATCTACTACCGCTTTGTTGGCTATGTGGAGATTCCGGCAGCGCCGAGGCATCCGCATTACAAAGCGGATACCCGCCAAGGAGTCGCCGTCGAATATCTCACAGAGCCGAAAACGGCATAACAAAAGGAGCAGGCCACTGCTGCTCCCTATATAAAACCGTATCAGAATAGAAAAATCGAGTGCTCATAAAGTGAAATCCCTTATGAACACTCAATATGGTCCGAGTGGCGAGACTTGAACTCACGGCCTCTTGACCCCCAGTCAAGCGCGCTACCAGCTGCGCCACACCCGGTTGTACCTAAACTTAACTTGCTTTCCACTTATAGGCGTTTCCGTAAATAAAGAATGTCACACCCAGAAAGCTCATCAATAATACCACATGAAAAGCGATTTGGCAAGTCTTTTTTCAAACTTTTTTAAAATATTCGCCACTTTTTTACTTTCTTTCTCATTTCCGTTCCTTCTCTTTACTTTTGCGTTAGCTCTATGCTAAAATCTAATAGTACGGAAGGAGAGTCAGATATGGCAAAAATAATCGGAACAAACATACCGAACATCCCGTGGGAGGATAAGCCCGCAGGATTTGAATATCCCGTGTGGCGCTACAGCGGCAATCCCGTTATCACCCGCGACAATCTGCATATGACGAACAGCATTTTTAATTCCGCTGTTGTGCCTTACGGCTCGGGCTTTGCCGGAGTTTTCAGGGCGGATATCCGTTCGCGCGCCCAGAAGCTCGTTGTCGGCTTCAGCAAGGATGCGATAAACTGGGAGCTTGAGGATAAATATATCTTCGACGGCTACGATCCGCGCCTGTGCGAGCTCGACGGAAAATACTATCTCTCGTGGGTCAATCTCACCCCTCACGGCACAACTATCGGCATAGCCTATACCGAGGATTTCAAGAGCTGGACTCAGCTTGAGGATGCCTGTTATCCCGTTGCCCGCAACGGCGTTCTTTTCCCGCGCAAGGTGAACGGCGAGTATCTTCTGCTTATTCGCCCGTGCGACAGGGGACACACCCCTTACGGCGATATATTCATCAGCCAGTCAAAAGACCTCACTTATTGGGGCAAGCACCGCTTTGTTATGAGCCCGGTCGAGAACTGGGAGGCAACAAAGGTCGGAGCGGGTCCGACTCCTATTGAGACCGACGAGGGCTGGCTCATGTTCTATCACGGCGTGCTCACGAGCTGCAACGGCTTCACCTACAGCATGGGCGCCGCCATCCTCGATAAAGATGAGCCGTGGAAAGTGCTCCACCGCGCGGACAGCTTCCTGCTGGCTCCCCATGAGCTCTACGAATGCGTCGGCGATGTGCCGAATGTCGTGTTCCCGTGCGCCGCGCTCGCGGATGCCGAGACCGGCAGAATAGCTATTTATTACGGAGCCGCCGATACTTCGGTCGCTCTCGCGTTCACAACCGTTGATGAGACCGTGAAGTACATCAAGGATAACGATATTATAAAATAAAAATGCAGCCGTGGGATGATTCTCACGGCTGTTTCATTCCTTTCCCGAGCCTTTCGAGCGCGCGCTTTTCTATCCTGCTGACATAGGAGCGGGAGATGTTCATCATCGATGCTATCTCGCGCTGTGTCAGCGGCTCGTTGCCGTCGAGCCCGTATCGCATGACGATTATCGCCCTTTCGCGCGGGTCGGGTATGCCGATGACAAGACCGCGCAGTTTCTCGCTCTTTATTTTCAAATCGAGATCGTCCGCGATGCAGTCCGGCGTGCAGATAATATCCATGAGCGTGAGCGGGTTTCCCTCGCTGTCGCTGTCGATCGGGTCTTCGAGCGAGATGTCGTGCGCGCTCTTTTTCATCGAGCGAAAGTGCATCAGTATCTCATTCGCTATCCTCTCCCAACGGATACATAGGTTGGTCAATGGGTGGCAAATCCGCCTCTCCGTCCTCCGCAAAGAGGTAAACATAGGCATTTTTGCCGTCCCAGACCACCTTTTTGACGATGGTGCGCAGCAGGCGGCGTTTTTCCTCCAGCGTGGCAGAATCCACCGCGCTGGCGAAGGATTCAATCATTTCCTGATGGAAGGCGAACTCCTGATGGAGCATCCGGCTCTGCTCGGTGAGCGCTTCCAGCTCGGCAAGGCGCAGCTGCTGTGTCTCGCTCTCCTGATGGAGCGCGTCGATCTGCTCCATGACGTACTTCGCGGAGGTGTCGCTGGCAACGGACAGGGACTCCACCAGCCGCTTGATGCGATCTTCCGTTTCGGCGTGTTTTTCCCGGAGCAGCGCCAGCTCTGCGTCGTAGCCCTCCTTGCTGCCGCTGATGACCCTCTTGGTCTGCGCCAGCAGCCGGGTAAGGGTCTCCTTGTCGGCGGACAGCATGCGGATCTCCTCAATGATCTTGGCGTCCAGTGTGTTGCCGTTGCAGTTTTTCATGGCGCAGACCGTGCCGTGGCTGCGCTCCTTGGTGGAGCACATATAGGTGTAGATCAGCTCGCCGTCCGCATTCTTGCGGTTGGTCAGCTTCGGGCGCATATAGTCGCCGCATTCGCCGCAGCGCAGCAGCCCGGACAGCAGCGCCACGTTGCTGCGC
>ERZ1026898.365-NODE-365-length-29168-cov-4.948511_pt1 | contig 29168 bp, 24 predicted proteins | sample MGYA00380178_ERZ1026898 | MGnify/ENA primary metagenome ERZ1026898 (study PRJEB33269, sample SAMEA4719814) | human gut metagenome | biome: human-associated habitat; feature: organic feature; material: feces | place: Cameroon | collected 2013-10 ...
ATGCCCGGATAAGGATTATTTTTGAGTCGCGGATGCATCCCTGAACGGAGAAATGTCCGGATAAGGATTATTTTGGGGCTGCGGATGCATCCCAGAACGGAGAAATGCCCGGATAAGGATTATTTTTCGGTCGCGGATGCATTCCTGGTTGGACAGGGTTAACCTTAAACGTTAAGTGAATGAAAAATACAAATATTTGACCGGTATATTGATTTCTATTCAAAAGAGAATTACATAAAATGGTAAAGGAGAAATGTTCGCGGAGGATGATCCGCAGATGACAAAAATATATAGAAACAGGGGGAATACAAATGTCAGTACAGTTTGAAGAGCAGAGGAGAGTTTTTAAGCTTGATACCGCCCACACCACTTACATGATGGGAGTCACCAAAGAGGGATATCTGGGACATCTGTATTATGGGGAACGTGTGGAGCATTTTTGTGCGCAGGACGCGTTTCGCATGGCGGAATATCCGGGACCGGCGGTTCGGGAACGGGAGAAGCAGGCCTTTTTGTCCGTTTTTCCATTTGAGTATCCGACAGGAGGCGTCGGCGATTATCGGGAGAGCTGCCTGAGTATCCGGAATACAAGGGGGCAGAGCGGATGCGAGCTTTCCTTTGATTCTTATGAAATTCAGCGCGGAAAGCCGGTATTGGAGGGACTTCCGGCATCCTTTGGAAGCGAGAATGAGGTGACAACGCTGAAGATTGTTCTGAAGGATTCTGTGCTGAAGCTCTCAGCAGAGCTTCTGTATTCTGTTTTCGAAGAGCAGGATGTGATCACAAGAAGCGTAATTCTGAAGAACGAGGGAGAAGATTCTCTGACGGTGGATCGAGTGCTGAGCGCAGCATTTGATATGGATGATCAGGATTTTGAGCTGATCACGCTGAATGGTGCCTGGGCAAGGGAACGTCATATTCAGAGGAGGAAGCTTGGATATGGAAGGCAGAGCGCAGCGTCTCTGCGCGGCGTCTCCAGCCCACAGGAGCATCCGTTCATGGCGCTGGTAAGTCCTTGTACGGATCAGAAGCACGGCGATGTCTATGCGATGGACTTCGTATATTCCGGAAATTTCCTTGCGGAAGCACACAAGGAGCACATGGGGAATGTCCGCATGGCAATGGGAATTCATCCGGAGGGATTTTCCTGGAAGCTGGAAGCGGGAGATATGTTTACGGCACCGGAAGTGGTTATGACCTTCTCTTCCGAGGGCCTCGGAAAGATGACGAGGAATTATCATGATTTCTTCAGGAAGCATCTGATTCGCAGTCCTTATAAGGACCTGGACCGCCCGATTCTGATCAATAACTGGGAGGCGACGTATTTTGATTTTGACGCAGATAAGCTCCTTGGCATTGCGAAGGATGCGGCGGCCTGCGGGATTGAAATGTTCGTCATGGATGACGGCTGGTTCGGGAAAAGAAACGATGACAACTGCGCACTCGGAGACTGGGTGGTCAATGAGGAGAAGCTTTCCGGCGGTCTGAAGAAGCTTGTTGATGGTGTGAAGGCAATGGGAATGAAATTCGGCATCTGGTTCGAGCCGGAGATGATTTCCGAGGATTCGGATTTGTACCGCGCACATCCGGACTATGCAATTCAGATTCCGGGAAGGCGTCCTACTCTGGCAAGAAATCAGCTGGTTCTGGATTTTTCCAGAAAAGAAGTTCGGGATACCGTCTATGAAATGGTTTACAAGGTCTTAAAGAGTGCGGACATTGACTATGTGAAATGGGATATGAACCGTTATCTGTCTGACGTTGGAAGCGTTTCTCTGGATGCGGAGCATGCAGGGGAGCTGTATCACCGTTATGTTCTGGGATTGTATGAGCTGCAGCAGAGACTCCTGACTGATTTTCCGGATCTTCTTCTGGAAAACTGCTCCTCCGGCGGAGCCAGATTTGATGCAGGGATGCTGTATTACAGCCCGCAGATCTGGACCTCCGATGATACGGATGCGATCGAGCGGCTTCGGATTCAGGAAGGAACGGAGCTGGTATATCCGCTGTCCACGATGGGTGCCCATGTCAGCAAATGCCCGAATGAACAGGTGGGCCGCAATACTCCGTTTGATACGAGAGCCAATGTGGCGCTGGCAGGAACCTTCGGCTATGAGCTGAACATCGCAGAGCTTCCGGAAGAGGACAGAAAAAAGATTCCGGGACAGGTTGCCCTTTATCATCGTTTCCACTCGCTGATCGCAAACGGAGATTACTATCGGATTCACTCCTGGAATGATGGGGAGCCGTGGGACTGCTGGGAGAATGTGGAAAAGAATGCTTCCAGAGCACTTCTCACCTATGTACAGGTACTGGGACGCCCGTACGCCCTGAGCCGGAAAGTGAAGCTGGAGGGCCTGGATGCAGAGACCGAGTACACGGTTTCGCAGATCCGGAACGGAGAAGAAACGCAGATGGAAGGCTCGTATTTCGGAGATGTCCTGATGAAGTCCGGTCTCTGGATGCCGGCACTTGGCGATTACCAAAGCTGCCTGTTTGTGATTGAGAAGAAATAAGAAAATATGCATTGTGTCCTGCAGCAGTTTCCGCATTGTCATAAAAGTTTCAGATGAGTTGAGTAGAACAGGAAAACAGGATGTGGCAAACTTGTTGTTGCATAATGCAACAACAAGTTTACGGCGAGGCAGATATGAAAAATCAATATAGGGTTTCGGAGGATGTTGACGATAGCTTATTTTCGAGGAAGGATACAAAAGTTTCATGATAGTAATGTCATTCGGGATTTATTGAAAAAACTGGACGGAGTAGATTACGTTGTTGCTCCCATTGCCGACAACCGGATGTACCAGATCATTGAAGATTATATTGACGGTGCGATTACCGATGCACAGTGTCAGCACGCTTTGGCAGCAACAGATCTTGGCAATCAATATGTTCTTAAGACACAAAAAGCAGTGAGCCGTTTGAATATTCTGGAACGGCGTTTTTTGTGTAAAAAGGAGAGGCAGGAGTATCAGAACATCAGGGAACATGACAGAAGGATTTCAGACGATAAAGTGAAGGCAGCGAAAATTCGTTACCGCGGCACGGGGCATTATATTGATGAGATATTATGAGAACATTTGATAATGATGGGCGTATTCTATGTAATCTGCAGGCAGAAATTTTCATGAAATCTATAGAATATCCCACAAGTTCACCGATTTTTATTCGAAGATACATGAATTCCGAATATTGCGAGCAGTTGGACGGCAGAGCCTTTTTGAATGGAAGCGTAAATACGGACAATGTCTTTTCCAGTCTGGATGAACAATATGGTCAAACCAAGTATGGAGAAACAAAGTATTCTTCTTCGGAATTAAACTGGATTGGATATTTGTATCGGTATTGGGCTTATGTTTATGGGTATTCTAGCAAGGCTGTGTTTCGACTGGCAAATGGAAGGGAAATGCATAAACTGTATTATGCTTATCATTCGCTGGATCCTGCAGCGGCCATAGAAAGAATTATGGAATCTAAAAACCAGAACGTGGAGAAGTCACCCGAAGATTATATGGAACGCGGGGTGAAATTTTTACGCGATATGCGCAAGAACCCGCATAAAAGGAAATGACAAAGGGGGTATGAGCAGAGAAATGACGTCAATAGAAGAAGTTCACAAACTGAAAGCAGAAAGTCTGTGACTTTTTCGGCCCCTGCAGCAGTCCAAGATGTTGTATAATCACCAATCGAAGACGCAAAGATGTAGCGTTTTGAACAAAAAACAAGCTGAATTCGATATGGGGGAGAGTGTCATGGAATCTGCAAGACGTCTGCGCAGGAATGAGTATTGTCTGAACGAGAAGTATTATTTTGATGTGGTGCATGATTTCTCTTCCCACAGCTTCGACTGCTGGCTGCATTCCAGAACAGACAATCGCTGCGTCTATCTGACGACGGTGAGGGATTCCATGAACTCCGGGAAGCTGCTGGAGCTTCTTCGGAGAAAAGCCCCTGCAATGGTGGATATGCTGGAAGACAGAGTTACCGCCTGATAAGATTCGCCTTTTCCCTTGCAAAACAAGCGTCTCCGTGGTAAAAATGAGAAACGGTGATTGTATACAATAATTCAAAATGCCTGCACGGGACATCCGGAAGCGATTTTCACGGGTGTCGGCGGCAATGCAATGCGGAAAGGCTGGGAATCGATGAAAACATACGCGGAGATGTCGAAGGAAGAGCTTCTGAAGGAAAAGGAGTCTCTGGAACAGCAGTTCAAAGAGGTGGAGGCCAAGGGGCTGAACCTTAATATGGCGAGAGGAAAGCCGTCTGAGGCACAGCTGAATCTGTCCAACGGACTGATGGATGTGCTTAATTCCGACAGCTATTTCAATGATGAGACCGGCACGGACTGCAGAAACTACGGAATCGGAGAAGGAATCCCGGAGGCGAAGCGCCTGATGGGAGCAATGTCCGAGGTGGATCCGGATGACATGATCATCTTCGGCAACTCTTCGCTGAATATCATGTTTGATACCGTGGCGCGTTCCTACTCGCACGGCGTATGCGGAAATACTCCGTGGTGCAAGCTGGACAACTGGAAATTCCTGTGCCCGGTTCCCGGATATGATCGTCATTTCCGGATTACCGAATTCTTCGGTGCGGAGATGATCAACATTCCGATGACACCGGACGGACCGGACATGGATCTTGTGGAGAAGTATGTCAACAACGATCCTTCCGTAAAGGGTATCTGGTGCGTTCCGAAGTATTCCAATCCGCAGGGCTACAGCTATTCGGATGAGACGGTGCGCCGCTTTGCAGCGCTGACCCCTGCAGCTCCGGATTTCCGTATCTACTGGGACAATGCATACTCCATTCATCATCTGTATGATGATGCTGCGCATCAGGACGTGATTCTGGAAATTCTGGATGAATGCCGTGCAGCAGGACATCCGGACATTGTTTATAAGTTTATCTCTACCTCAAAGGTGACCTTCCCGGGCTCCGGACTTGCGGCTCTGGCATCTTCGAAAACGAATCTGGACGACATCCGGAAGTATATGTCCGTTCAGACCATTGGCCATGACAAGCTGAATCAGCTGCGCCATGTTCGTTTCTTCGGGAACATGGCCAACATGCAGGCACATATGTCCAGACACGCGGCGATTCTTCGTCCGAAGTTCGAAGCTGTGGAGGAGATATTCGAGAGGGAGCTTGGCGGTCTTGGAATCGGAAGCTGGACAAAGCCGAACGGAGGTTATTTTATCTCCTTCGATTCTCTGGATGGATGTGCAAAGGCGATCGTTGCGAAGTGCTCGGACGCCGGCGTCAAGCTGACTCCTGCGGGAGCAACCTTCCCTTACGGAAAGGATCCGCACGATTCCAACATCCGGATTGCACCGTCCTTCCCTCCGCTGGAGGAGCTGAAGGTGGCGGCAGATGTCTTCACGATGGCAGTCAGACTGGTCAGCATCGACAAGCTTCTGGAGACCAGGTAATATCGTTCCGAAGAACAGATACTGCTGTTCCGGAGAACAGATCATACAGAACAATAGAAAAGAAGCAGTACAGATTTCTCAGTAGCGGGAAACTGTGCTGCTTCTTTTTTGCGGTACACCCGGCGGTGCATGTTTTTATTGTTTTAACAGGTCCATGCCGACATCATAGGTATTCCCGTTCACGGCATCAAAGAGCCAGGAGGCCATTGTGGCGCCGTTTTTCCATGGAACATAGAAATACGGCTGGCGGACTGCGGTATGAATGGTGCCCACCTGGGCCTTGGTAAACAGCGGATTTACCCAGCTGTTGATGAAGAATGAGAAGGAGGGGTCCAGTTCGCGCAGCCAGCGGACCATGTTCTTCAGCTGGCGGTAATACGCCCCGCGCACACCGGCATTGGTTTTGTAAATTCTGTTGGTCATGTCGTTGTAGAACGTGGACAGAAGATAGTCATGGGTGGAGCTTGCGTAGAGCAGACGGAAACGTCCGGGGAACGCCGCAAGAAGAGCCCGGTACCAGTCATAGGTGATGTTGGGCGTCTCCAGTGGTTCCCAGACGGAAGGCTCTGCACCCCAGAAGTCGCGCGCGATGGACCTCCAGTCCCGGCAGAGAAGCTGGGCACTGTCGGAGAAGAGGGTGATATCGGAAACCTCTGGGTACCAGCGGCTTACCATTTTCCCGGAGACGGCAGGGACGGCAAAGGCTCCTGCAGAATCTCCTGCAATCAGAAGCTTGTCCGGATTCGGGAAGAAATCCTTGCATACAGCAAGCGCTGCGTCCACATTGGCGGCCCCGTGACAGTGAAGAATCTGCGGCTTGCCTTCCTCATCGGTATAAGGAACCTCGCGGTTTCCGACGTGAAAATCACCGGTCGTGTAAGGGATGACAAGGAAATTCCAGTCACGGAAGGGATTGCGCGTGGAATCCGTATCCGTGATTCCGATGTTGATGTTCATGATCTGTGTAAAGGGACGCAGATTGTTCCAGTAGAAATTTGGCTCCCCTGCGGCGACGCGTGCACCGGTTACCGGCCTTGCAGCCGTGAAGTCATTCCACGCGACACCTCCTCCGGAGAGGAAAATAACAAGGTGTGCCGTGCTGCCCTTTCTCAGATAGCAGTGGAATTCTGAGCCGTCGCCCGAAACGGCAGAAGACAGTGGAACCTGATACCAGGTGCCGGATTCGACCTGGTCAGTGAGGATCGGCGCCTCCTGCCGGTGCTCGATGAAGGAGCCGATGGAATTCTCGACAAAGCTTCCTGCGTTGGAGGCAAGCTTTTCCGCGACCTCCCGGTTCCGTTCACGCAGCCGTTCAGCAGTTTGTTTTCCCCGTTCGCGGCGTTTAAGCGCCGCATCCCTGCCGCGCTCGTGAAGCTTTTCGATGGAGTCGGTGTGATTTCTGGATTCTTCGGACATCGCAGGCCTCCTTACGGGTTACAGACTGAACCATTTGCCGGCGGCATTCTTCAAGGCGCGGAAACGGAAAACAACAACGGCGGCGCCCAGAACCAGCAGGAGAAATGTACTTACAACGGCGGGAGCCGGGAACGGATTTCTGTCCAGACGCACCGCAATGAGCTGCAGGAAGGAGAACACAACATTCCAGAACAGGTACATCACATAGGTTTCCAGAGGGAGGCGCTTGTTTTTCCCGATGATGACCGTCGCAATTGCGATAGACAGGAAAAGGGAAGGAATCACCCAGGCAACCGACCAGCCGTGCATTCCGGTGTTCCAGTCGAAGAACAAGGTGATCAGCATCAGAAGATACAGCTGAACCACAATCATTTTCATGATGTTATTGCGAAAATACGAGGCAATCCACAGATCAGCCCAAGCGATGACGGCAGACAGTCCAAGGAGCGTGCTCCAGGCCTGCGGACCTGCAAAATACCGGACCAGCAGCAGTGACAATTCCAGAAGAATCAGAATAAATGTGCAGATCCGGAAGAAGGTAAGATTGCTGACCTTGGGCTTTGCAAGAACCGGAAACGGATTTTTCTCCGGTTCGCCCTGAAGCTGGCCCTGGCATAACGGGCAGCAGGTCTTGTGACCGCGGATATTGATTTTACATTTCGGGCAATACTGCATGATTTATCTTCCTTTATCCGATGGCGTGCGGCTTACGGCCGCTGCATCGTAATCGTTGGTGGTCAGCTCTACCGAAAGTCCCATGCCGGTAAGCCGGCGGTAGAAGCGGAGCATGATGTCGTGATTGATGAAGCTCGTAACCGATCCGATGCACAGCTTGTCTCCGTAGGTTGCAACGGTCACCTGCATGGAAGGAGCCGTCATGAAGGCGGCAAAATGATCGATGTACTCTTCGATTTCCGGGGCCATGCGGATCCGCTCCAGGTTGGAGAGCGTCGCGGTGACGCCGCTGTGAGCCCGGGAGAGATAGTAGGTCAGAACCGGCTCCTTGAGAAACAGCGGAACAACCTTGACGGCGTAGTTGCCGACGAGCTTCGTGTAGGAATTCATCGTGGCAGCGACCTTTTCCGGAGTCAGCTGATCGCCGAAGGATTTCCGGACAGCAGGGATGATACTGTCCAGAGAACCGTCATAATCCTTGGCACTGTAAGGAATGTTGATCACGCCGAAGAAGTTTCTTGCGGTTTCAGACGGGAAAAACTGCCGAAGATTTACCGGAACACTGATGACCACAGGACGCTTCCGCTCCTGCACGGTCATGCCGTCCACAACGGAGGCGATGTACACCGAGGTCAGAAAAATGCCGACGGTGGTGTGGTGCTGATGGGCGAGATCCACCACGGCTTTGGCGGAGACAATTCCCTCCAGCAGGTGATTGTGCTGATTTTCATCCTTCTCGCCCTTCAGCTGATAGGCTTTCACAGAGGTCATCTGCTTCAGCTGAGAGCTCTTCATCTTCTGGTAATAATGCGCAAATGCATCGGTGGTTTTCTCGGATGAGGAGGAGATGTCGGAGGCTGCGTCGGTAATCTCCACGTGATGTACGAGGGAGAGGTAGCGCGTAATCATCTTCCGGAAGAAGACAAAAGCACCGGTGCCGTCCGCAAGGACATGAAACATCTCCAGATTGATGCGGTTTTCGTAGTAAGTGACCCGGTAGAGCAGATTCTGAAGTCCCGGAAAATAAAGCGGCGAAAGAGGCGGCTCGTGGTCCTCGGTCACGGAGGCGGTTTCATTCAGGCCATCCAGGTAATACCAGAAAAGACCCTTGCGGAGTGCACTGTTAAAGTGCGGAAATTCCACAACGGTATCCTCCAGCGCGTGCTGGAGAACATTCGGAACAACCGGCTCCTTCAGCTCACAGACGATGCGAAAGACACGGGTGTCAAAGCCGTGGGCGGAGCAGGGGACGATGATGGCTGCATTATCAAGCTTGTACCATTTCCCGGTACGGGGAGTAGATGTTGTTTTCATTCTTCCATGATAACACAGCAGGGAAGCGTGCGCGAATCGAAGGGTCAGATCTCCTGACCGGTCTGAAGCTTGCGAAATTCGGACGGAGTAGAGCCCTTTGCCTGGCGGAATGCCTTGGAAAAGGCGGCGCTTGTCGAAAAACCGGAGCGAAGCGCAATTTCCGTGATCGGCATGCGGGGGTCGGTCAGAAGCTTTTCGGAAAGAGAGATGCGCTGGACAATCAGATACTGATGGAAGGACATGTCCGTGTAGTCACGGAACAGGCGCTCAAAATAGTATTTTGAAAAACCGGCAAGAGCGGCGGCATCGTCCAGAGAGATGTTCTCGGCACAATGCGACGCCAGGTAATCACAAATTTGCTGCATGGACTCATTGTGGCGCAGAATCCGGCCGCCGGAGGTGTCACCCGGCTCCGGGAGAGACCTCCGGCTTCGTGAAATCAGCGTGATCATCTCCATGGCACGCGCGTAAATGGAGGCTTCTGTCAGAAGAGGACTTTGCTGATAAAGATCCCGAATGTCCAACATCATGTGGTGTACATCACGATGGATGTCCGGAAAATTCTCCGGCGTGATCAGACAGCAGGGGGACAATCGGGAGAGCGCGGTTTCCAGACCGTTGATTTCACGAAGCGGGGTCCAGTTGATCTGGAAAATAAGACGGACGCCCTGCGGTTCTGCGGGAAGATCATGGATGGTTCTTGCTCCGATGATCAGAAGGTCGCCGGGACGGAGTACATAGGTGTCATTCGGACAGATTGCGGTATAAGAACCCGAGAGAGGACACAGAATTTCCATATCATTATGCCAGTGCGGCGGGTAGTGCTCGCATTCATCATTGATATAAAGGCGGACGTGGGTGTCGATTTTATGGTGAACGGTTTCCCGGGTGCCAACCAAAGTTTCAATCATAAGGTTACTCCTGCCATTAAAAGCGTTGGATGATAGCAATAAAAGAATATCGAATCTTGCTATTCAGTATCATAACGCAAAACGACGAAAATGACATAAATAATTGAAACATACAAGAAAAAGAGGGCAGAACAACGACGGACAAAGAAAACGAAAACGTAAAAATATACATTTACGACACAAATATGATGGGAAAAGTAACTAAATGTATAGCGAATCAATAGATATTAGAGCAAGAAATGACAAGTATAGGACAACTTTGACAACGATTTCAAAGCAACAAATTGCTAGGATAATTACATCAAATGTTTCATTTGCCAGTTTCACGAATGAAATACAAAACGTAGTCAGACACCATCAAGGGAGGGTACCAATGAAAAAACAGTTGGCCGTTTTACTGTCAGCAACGATGCTCACCTCGCTCCTTGCGGGATGTGCGGTTTCTACGGATACCGGAAGCGGATCCGGATCAGGCTCAGCTGCCGCTGCCACGGAGAGCACAGATGCAGCAGCTGCAGATACCACCGCTGCATCCGGAGAAGCGGAAGAGATCACCTGGATGTTCTGGGATGATCTGGAAGCAACCGAGGATCTGATTTCTCTTGGCTATAAGCAGACCATCGAGCGCTTCAATAAGGATTATGAAGGCGTTTACCACGTTACGCCGATTACCACGAATCTGGAAGAGTACTATCCGAAGCTGAACGCACTGGTTGCTTCCGGTGATGTTCCGGATGTCTTTATCGTAAGCCCCGGACCGAACCTGGATGTATATGTAGATCCCGGCGTAGCAGCTCCTCTGGATGATTATCTTGCACAGGATGGCTGGAAGGATTCCTTCTCCAGCGATGCGGTTTTCGCACAGCAGACCTATGACGGAAAGATCTACGCAGTTCCGCTGAACATTGCAGCAGCCTGTGTCTTCTACAACACCGAGATGTTTGAGAAGGCAGGAGCAAAGGTTCCGACAACGTGGGATGAGCTGATCGATGACTGCGAGAAGCTGAAGGCAGCCGGCTATACACCGGTAACCATTTCCGCAGGAACGGCATGGTGCCTGTCCATGCTGGCGGGTTACCTCTGCGATCGTGAAGGCGTTGATCTTGAAAAGGTAGAATCCGGTGCGGAGAGCTGGAAGAATGATAAGACCGTAGCAGCAGGCGAGAAGCTTCTGCAGCTGGCACAGTACTTCCAGCCCACGGCAGCAGGCGATACCAACGATGTGGCAACCGCTGCATTCTACAACGAGGAAGCTGCAATCCTGATTCAGGGCTCCTGGGCAATTGCACAGATGAACGGTTCCAATCCTGACATCGAGAGTAAGTGCGGCGTGTTCCAGTTCCCCGGAATTGAGGGCGGAAACGATGCAGGACGTATTATTGCAAAATCGGACTCTCTTGCCATGAGCTCCTCTACCAAGCATCCGGAAGCCTGCGTCGCCCTGATGAAGTATTTTACGGATGAGACGGCTCAGAAGTATACCGCAGAAGTCGGCGGAAAGATTCCGGTCACAGACGTAGAATATGATGCAGACAAGGCTCCGAAGCAGCTGGCTTATGTAATGGATGTATTCTCCAACGCATCCGCAACCTTCGGATTCTACAACGAATCTCTGGCAACCACAGAGGCGGGGTCCCAGTTCGATGACACCATGGGTTCCATGTACCTTGGCGACTACACGCCGGAGGAAGCCTTCCAGAGCCTGGAAGACTGGTACAGCGACACCAACCCGGGCGGCGTCCGCAATTAATCTCTGCGATTTGACTGAAAAAGTATTCTGACAAACCCTGAAAAAGACAAGCAAGGACAACAGCGGGGGCGCCTGATGGGACGGCGGTCCCGCTGTTCGTTCTGAAAACTGTTCTGCAATTTGTTCTGAGAAAGAAAAGGAGCGTCTATGGATAAGCTCTTACGAAATAAAAAAGCAATTGCTCTGTTTGTGGGACCGGGACTGATTCTGTTCACGGTGGTCCTGTTCATACCGATTTGTCAGTCCGTTTATTACTCCTTCTGTGATTACAATGCACTGACTCCGCCGAAATGGATCGGACTTCAGAATTATAAGCAGCTTCTGAAGGATTCCACCATGAAGATTGCTCTGAAGAATTCGCTGTTTTTTCTGATTTTCTCCTGTGTTTCGCAGCTTCTGATGGGACTGATTCTGGCGGGACTTCTGACGAATATCCCGAAGGGGAAGAACTTCTTCAAGAACGTGATCTATCTTCCCTGCGTTCTGTCCTCTGCAGCACTTGGTCTTCTGTGGATGTTCATTTTCAGCCCGAAGCTTGGAATTAACCAGCTTCTTCAGAAGATAGGACTGGAGGGGCCGCTCTGGCTGATGGATACGAAGGGCTTTATCATTCTGCCGATGTGGGTGATTGCATTCGTGGCGCTCTGGCAGTACGTCGGTCAGTCCATGATGCTGTATATGGCGCAGATTTCCGGAATTGACAAATCCCTGTATGAGGCATCCTATATTGACGGCTGTACGAAAATACAGACCTTCCGGCATATCACGCTTCCCCTGATCAAGCCGATGGTCGGAACGGCGATGAGCCTGAATGCGATCGGCTCGCTGAAATTCTTTGATCTGATTTTCAACATGACCGAGGGCGGCCCGAACCACAAAACAGAGGTTCTGGCGACGCACCTGTATACACAGGGCTTTAAGTATTTCAAATACGGATATGCCAGTGCGATTGGTGTGGTTCTGCTGGTGCTGTGTCTGTTGATGACCTTTATCATCAACAAGGTATTCAAGGATGACAATACATAAAAGGAGGGAGACGGATATGAGAAAAACAGCTGTATTACAGGCCGGCTCCGCCGGAGAAAAGAAAATAAAGAAGCAGAAGGAGAAAATCCGCTGGACACCGGCACTGGTCCTGATTTATCTCTTCCTGATTCTGATGCTGGTGCTTTATCTGGCACCGCTTCTTTGGACCTTTATGGTGTCCTTTAAATCAAATGCCGAAATATTTACGGCACCGTTTGCACTTCCGCAGGTCATTCAGCTTGGCAATTATATCGTGGCCTGGACAGCGGGGCATCTGGGAACGGCGACGATGAATTCATTCATCGTCTGCATCATCACGTTGATCCTGTCCATGGTTTTGGGAGCCATGATCTCCTTTGCCATCGGCGTGATGCGCTGGAAGGCAGCAGGCGCGGTGCTGACCTACTTTATGACCGGCATGATGATCCCGGTTCACTGCGTACTGATTCCTCTGTTCACGAGATTTGCAAAAATCGGCTTATCCAACAGCCTGACAGGACTTGTCCTGCCGTATCTGACCTTCTCGCTGCCGATTACGATTTTCATCATGACCGGATTCTTCCGGAGTATGCCGCACGAGCTGATTGAATCCGCCTGCATCGACGGTGCGAATATCTACCAGATTTTTGTCAAGGTTGCCCTCCCGCTGGCAAGAACGGGCTTCTTCGTAACCGGTCTGATGACCTTTGTCGGCAACTGGAATGAGCTGCTCCTTGCGATGGTCTTTATCTCAGACGATGCGAAGAAGACGCTTCCGGTGTCTCTGTCGAAATTCGTAGGTCCCTATAACACGAATTATTCCCAGATGTTCGCCGCGATTATTCTGGCGATCATCCCGACCATTGTCGTGTATTGCTGCTTCAGCAACCAGATTGTTGACGGTCTGACGGCAGGAGCGGTAAAGGGTTAAAAAGTGAAGGCTTCAGGAGCACGAAACGAGTAGTGAAGCAGCGGTTTCGATGTTAGAATATAACAACAGAAACCGCTTTTTTGATGCGGCAAAACAGCCTATCAGGAGGAAACCAATGAAAATTTATCAGGTAACAGATCCCGAATTTGCAGAATATGGAAAGGTAGTCACCGGCTATGATGTTCAGCCGATTGTGGACGCTCTGAAGGAGCACACACCGCTTCCGGAGGGAACCGATTATGTGGCAGAGGAGCCTGCCCTTCAGAATCTTGAGGCCAGCAAGGCAATCGCTCCGTCTCTGTTCGGCGGACTTCCGGCTCAGTTCGGCTGGTGCAACGGACACAACACCAAGCTCAACTGTGTGGAGTATCACCGCAGCAGCGAGTTCAACCTCGGCACAGAGGATTTCATTCTCCTTCTCGGCAGAGAGTGCGATATCACAAAGGACTGGAAGCTTGACACCGACACCATCAAGGCGTTCAAGGTCCCGGCAGGTGTTCTGGTTGAGGTCTATGCTACCTCTCTTCATTATGCTCCCTGCCATGCAGATGCATCCAAGGGCTTCAAGGTACTGGTTGCTCTTCCGCAGGGAACCAACGTCGGAACCTGTGAGACAGAAGGAAAGAGCGGAGAGGACAAGCTCCTTCGCATGACCAACAAGTGGCTGCTTGCACATCCGGAAGCTCCGGAGGCAAAGGACGGTGCATGGGTTGGCCTTGAGGGAGTTAACATCGACATCGCGGACAGCATCTGATGGACCGGGAGTACGTCTGAGGAACAGGTAAACATAAATGGAAAAAGAAATGAATTACACTCCCTGGATTGAGCAGCGGGCGGATCCGTATGTAACCTGCGAGCATGGCGGAAAGTACTACTTCACGGCGTCGGTTCCTTCCTATGACCGGATTATTCTGCGCTGCGCAGATCGTCTGGAGGATCTGGCAGACGCGGAAGAGAAGACGGTGTGGACGAAGCATGAGTCCGGAGATATGAGCTTCAACATCTGGGCACCGGAGATTCACTACCTGTTCGGCGGCTGGTACATTTACTTCGCGGGCAGCGACAAGGACGACATCTGGAAGCTTCGGCCCTATGTGCTGAAATGTGAGGGCGAGGATCCGATGAACGACCCTTGGGTGGAGTTTGGCAAGATGAAGCGGTCGGAGGATGATCCGTTTTCATTTGAGGCGTTCTCCCTGGATGCCACGGTATTTGAGGATGCCGGTCAGTGGTACTATGTCTGGGCGGAAAAGGTCGGCGTCGGCAGGCAGATCTCCAATCTATACATCGCACGGATGAAGAGTGCGAATGAGCTGGCAACGGCGCAGGTTCTTCTGACCACGCCGGACTATGACTGGGAGCGGCATGGCTTCTGGGTCAATGAAGGACCGGGAGTTCTGAAGCACGGCGGAAAGCTGTTCATGACCTTCAGTGCAAGCGATACGAGTCCGGCTTATTGCGTGGGACTTCTGATTGCAAAGGAAGGGGCAGATCTTCTGGATCCGAGATCCTGGGAGAAGCTCCGCTATCCGGTCATGAAGAGTGATAAAGAACACGGTCTGTACGGCCCTGGACACAACTCCTTTACGAAGGATGAAGAAGGAAGAGACATCATCGTTTATCATGCGCGGACCACGGACAAGCTGATCTGTGAGGATCCGCTGTACGACCCCAACCGGCACACCATGAAGCGCGTGGTGGAGTGGGATGAGAATGGAATGCCAGTCTTCCAGTAAGAAAATAGTGCATGTAACAGCGGCGGAGCCTTTCAGAAAAGAAGGGTTTCGCCGCTTTATTGCAAAGCCTCTGACAGACCGATATAATTAAGGTTCGTATAAGTTGAGAAAACAAGTGAAAACCGCGGATAGCGGCACAGGAATGTGGGATTATGTCTGGCAAAAAGAATCGTAAAAAGATAAACAAACAGAAGAGAAGACAGATCGCAGCGGCAGTGATCGCAATCATTCTGGCACTTGCCATGGTGGTGCCGCTCCTTGTCGTGACGGTGTCGGCGGCGGAGAGCGGAACGATTGCCGGTGCGGTACAGACGGCGGGAGACGTTGTTCAGGATGGGATCACACTGGAAGGCGTAGATTTGTCCGGAAAGACGAGGGAGGACGTTCAGGCGGTTGCGGATTCCGTTCTGGAGAGCAGGAAGAATGCGACCATCACGCTGCATGGGAATACCGATGATGAGAAGGTGACCGTCAGTGCGGGAAACCTTGGGATGATCTGGGGAAATGCAGAGGTCGTGGATCAGATCATTGGCTACGGACATGCGGCCAATATCATTGCCCGCTACAAGCAGGAAAAGGACCTGGAGAAGAACGGGGCCAATTTCACCGTGGATGTGGATTTCAATCAGGATCAGATCCGTACCTTCCTTGAGAATAACTGCACGGTCTGGAATGTGGCAGCGAAGAATGCGTCGATGACGCGGGCAAACGGCGGCTTCCAGTATACAGAAGGACAGGCTGGTGTCAGTGTGGATCTGGACAGCTCGACGCAGAAGATTTATCAGTACCTGACGTCAGAATGGGATGGAAAGGATGCGGAGATCGATCTGGATATGGACGTCACAGAACCTGCCACAACCGTAGAAGAGCTTCAGAAGCTGACATCGGTTCTCGGAACGTTTACCACCTATTATTCCACCTCCAATGCGGCGCGCTCGAAGAATATCAGCAATGCCTGCGGGATGATCAACGGGATGTCGCTTGCACCCGGAGAGACGTTCTCCATGCTGCAGACCATCACTCCGTTTACGGAGGAAAACGGCTATCAGCTGGCGGGCTCCTATGTGGGCGATGAGGTGGTGGAGAGCTTCGGCGGCGGAATCTGTCAGGTTTCCACAACGCTTTACAATGCAGTGATCCGCGCAGAGCTGAAGGTCAATGAGAGATACAATCACTCCATGATCGTAAGCTATGTGGATCCGTCTGCGGACGCAGCCATCGCAGAGTCGTCCGGCATGGATTTCCGTTTTACGAACAGCCTGAGTGATCCGGTTTATATTGAGGGCTATACCTACAATGGCGCCATCACCTTTACGATTTACGGCGTGGAGACAAGGGCCTCCAACCGGAAGGTTTCCTTTGTCAGTGAGACGCTTTCGGAGACGCCGTCGGAGGGAACCAAGATCAAAGAGGATCCCTCGGAGCCGGTTGGAAGCGTTCAGACAACTCCCGGCCACACGGGATATTCCGCAAGGCTCTGGAAGGTGGTAACCGTCGATGGTGTGGAGCAGAGCCGTGATGTGTTCAACAACAGTACCTACAACATGACACCGACCTACGTAAAGGTCGGAACGGCCGGCAATGTGACGCAGGGACTGAAGGATGCCATTGCTTCGCAGGATGTGGATGCCATCAAAAAGGCCGCTGCAGATGCAGCCAAGGGAATTGATTCTGCGAAGACGGATGAGCTGACGGATCAGGCAAAGGCAGCAGCGGATGCAGCTTATGCAGAGGCACTTGCACAGGGATTGGATACCACGACGGCGATGGAGAAGGCGCAGGAAGCGGCCAATGCGGCAGTGGCAGGCGGCGGAAATACGGAGGCATCGTCGTCATCCGCTTCTTCGTCCCAGAGCACGGAATCGGAGAGCGCAGGGAATACAGACGGCACGACCGCGGACTCGCAGACGCAGCAGTCGGATGGAGCATCGGAAAGTCAGAATGCCGGAGGGGAACCGTGATTCTTCGAAACGGGGCGATCGATGACAATGTATTTGAGCGGTCCGTGGTAAAAAGACTGCAGAATGTCCGGAATCCGGAGGGGCTGCGCCCTTCCCGGGCGGAAGGGCCGGTTTCGTTTTTGGCGAGACATGCCGGCTTTCTATCCGTGATTACGGCACTGAATGATCTTGCGGCGGAAGGAATCCGCCCGGAGGATATCAGAACTTCGATCCTCCTTCCGGAGGGAAGCGAGGAAGCGCTTCTTCGCAGCATTGCCGATGAGATTCATGATGCGGCGGCAGGGGCAGAGGTTACCGTTTCTGCGTGCTGCGCACAGACGTGCCGTGCAGTGACAAGACCTGTGGTCTGGTCGATGGCCCGGGGGAGCAGAAGATATTTTGCCTCAGGTGACACGGAGCTGTTCGCAGAGGATTGTGCAGAGGTCCTTATGATCGGCAGGGCCGGACTGTCGGGAACCTTTCTTCTTGCAGAAGAGAAGAGAGGGGAGCTGGAGCAGCGGTTCCCGGTTCGGATGCTAGAGCGCGCCGCCTGTATGAAGGAGCTGCTCCTGATGACACCTGCGATGGAAGCGCTGGAGAATTGCGGAATTCGACCGGCCTGGCTGGTGAGCGGAGGTGACGGAGGGGTGCTTGCATCTCTCTGGGAGCTTGCAAAGCAGACGGGAGGCGGCCTGGAAGCAGAGCTTCCTGCAATTCCCCTGTTTCAGGAAACCATTGAAATTACGGATTATTACGGAATCAATCCCTATCAGCTGTCCTCGGCCGGCTGCATGCTGGCGGTGGTGGCCGATGCGGAATCTTCCTCGGAGCTTCTTGCGGAGAAGGGCATCTATTCGAAGAAGATCGGGGAGCTCACAAAGGGCCGGGATAAGATTTTGATTAATGGAGAAGAGAGGCAGAATCTGAATCGCCCGGAGGCAGATTCGCTGCTGACGATACTGGCATAGACTTGTAAGGAGGAAGGGCAAAGGATGAACACACTGAAGGAGAGAATTCTTACGATCATCGAGAAGAACAGCCGGATCAATCTGAAGGAGCTGGCGATTATGCTGGGGACCGAGGAGATTGAGGTTGCAAATGCGCTGCAGGAGATGGAAACAGACGGCATCATCTGCGGATATCACACGATGATCAACTGGGACAAGACCGGAATCGAGAAGGTGACGGCACTGATCGAGGTCCGTGTAACCCCGCAGAGAGGCCAGGGCTTTGAGGACATCGCAGAGAGAATCTACAAGTATCCGGAGGTCAGCAACGTCTATCTGATGAGCGGCGGTTATGACCTGATGGTCATTCTGGAAGGAAAGACCTTGAAGGAGGTATCCGGCTTCGTAACCAATAAGCTTTCGACACTGGATACGGTTCTTGGAACCACCACGCATTTCATTCTGAAGAAGTATAAGGACCATGGAACCATTATGGATAAGAAGGAAGAGGATATCCGGGAGATTGTGACGCCATGAGAACAGATCTGATTGCAGACAAGGCAGCATCGCTGCAGCCTTCCGGGATCCGGAAGTTTTTCGATATTGTTGCGGAGATGGACGATGTGATCTCGCTCGGAGTGGGCGAGCCGGATTTTGACACGCCGTGGCACATTCGCGATGAGGGTATTTATTCTCTGGAAAAGGGGAGAACCTTTTATACCTCCAATTCCGGACTGAAGGAGCTGCGCATGGAGATTGCAGCGTATCTTCAGAGAACGCAGGGACTGGAATACCATTATCTCTCACAGATTTTCGTGACGGTGGGCGGCTCCGAGGCCATTGACCTTGCGATGCGCGCAATGATCAATCCCGGAGATGAGGTTCTGATCCCGCAGCCCTCCTATGTGTCCTATGAGCCGTGCGTGGTCATGGCAGACGGAAAGCCGGTTGTGATTGAGCTGAAGGAAGAAAATCAATTCCGCCTGACACCGGAGGAGCTGGAAGCGGCAATCACGCCGAAAACGAAGATTCTGGTCATGCCGTTCCCGAACAATCCGACGGGAGCGATTATGGAGCGTGAGGATCTGGAGAAGCTGGTTCCGATCATTGAGAAGCATGATCTGTTCGTGGTGTCGGATGAAATTTACGGAGAGCTGACCTATGGCGGGAAGAAGCATGTTTCCATTGCAGCACTCCCCGGCATGCAGGAAAGAACCATTCTGATCAATGGCTTTTCCAAGGCGTATGCCATGACAGGCTGGAGACTCGGATATGCGTGCGGACCGAAGGAAGTTATCAGACAGATGGTAAAGATCCATCAGTACTGCATCATGTGTGCCCCGACAACCTCGCAGTATGCGGCGGTGGAGGCACTGCGGAACGGCGATGAGGATGTCCGCAGAATGCGTGAGTCCTACGATGAGAGACGCCGGTTTGTGCTGTTTACGCTGAAAGAAATGGGATTGCCCTGCTTTGAACCGGAGGGAGCCTTCTACGTGTTCCCCTGCATCCGGGAATTCGGTATGACGAGTGACGAATTTGCGACAAATCTTCTGAAAGAGGAGAAGGTTGCCATTGTTCCGGGTACGGCATTTGGAAACTGCGGAGAAGGATATCTTCGAATTTCCTACGCATACTCCATTGAAAGCCTGAAGAAGGCGCTGAAGCGCCTGGAGAACTATGTCCGCAGGCTTCGCGGAGAGAAGTCCTGAGGCAGGGCGGACTGGAGACCCTCAGGGATCCGCAGATCAGTCATCATCGAGACTGTCATTCAGGTCGGAACGCTTCAGAGTAAAAATAAATTCGGTGCCGACTCCTTCGGTGGAGATGACATTGATGTTTTCATTATGAGCGCGAACAATTTCGCGAACGATGGACAGGCCAAGGCCTGTCCCTTTTTTGTCCTTGCCGCGGGAAAGGTCCGTCTTGTAGAAGCGCTCGAAGACAGCATCCTGTTCGCCGCGGGGGATCCCGATTCCGTGATCCTTGACAGAGACGAAAATCTTCCGGTGCTTCTCATAGGTTTCAAGCCGGACGGAGGTGCTGGCTCTGCTGAATTTGATGGCATTGTCGATCAGATTGTAGAGAACCTGCTGAATGCGGTCCTTGTCGGCATTGACATAGAGCACGCTGCCGGTCAGGATCAGCTCCAGCGTAATTTCCTTCTTCAGGCAGGTCTGCTCAAAGGAAGCGGCCACCTGCCGGATGGTCGCATTGATGTCAAAATCTGTCCAGTTCAGAATCATTCCCTTGGTGTTCAGGTTGTTCAGCGTCAGAAGATCATTGGTCAGCTTGGTCAGCCGGTCGGTCTCATTCAGAACAATGCCGAGGTATTTCTCATGCATTTCGGGCGGAATGGTTCCATCCAGCATAGCCTGAAGAAAGCCGCGGATCGAGGTGAGGGGAGAGCGGAAGTCGTGGGAGACGTTGGCAATGAATTTTTTCTGGTCATCCTCGGAGCTTGCAACCTTCTGCGCCATGTAGCCAAGAGATGCGGCCAGGTAACCAATCTCATCCTCGCTGTCCGCAGTCAGCTCGTAATGCATGTTCCCGGCGGCATACTGTTCGGTGGCCTTTGTGATCCGGCGAAGGGGGAGATACACGATCTCCGTGAAGAAGATCAGAATGATCAGGGAAAGGAGCAGGAGAATCAGGAGCTCCACGTAGGAAATGTTGAGATAGCGGTCTGCCTCCTTGTGAAGATCGGCAATTTCATAATGGATGGCCACATAGCCGTTGGTTTTGTAGCCTCCGGTAATCGGAGCCAGGACAGAGAGCTTTTCGGAGGAGAAATAGTTCCAGAAATTTCCCTCAATGTAGAGATTTCCGCCAAAGGCGGAAGGGTCGAAGCCCTCCACGCGGACCTCCGTTTCCGGATCAATCCGGGTGTTGCTGTCGACCACAATCCGGCCGGACGGGTTCAGAACCATGATGTCGGCATTCAGGTAGGAGCCGAGGGCATTCAGCTGCTTGTAGACACTGTCGATGGAGGTCTCGGCATTGTAAAGCTCGGCGGCATAGGAATTGGCAATGGTGGTCGCTTCGCGGTACAGGTTGTCCGCCTTCTGACGGCGGGTCTGATCCAGCGTCATGTTGGAGACAAAGGTTGCCACAACAATAAAGCCGAAGATGGCAAAGAGAATATAGGCAAGAAGAAATTTCAGATACAGCGTTTTTCTCATGTTCTCATCAGCACCGCAGCCCTACAGCCGTTCATCCTTTCTGCTACACACTTGCCTCAAATTTATAGCCGATGCCCCAGATGGTTGAAATTTTCCAGGACGCATGGTCATGGATTTTCTCGCGGATTCTCTTGATATGAACATCGACCGTGCGTGTGTCGCCGATGTATTCATAGCCCCAGATCTGATCCAGAAGCTGCTCACGCGTGAAAACACGGTTTGGCTGGGAGGCCAGGAAATACAAAAGCTCCAGCTCCTTGGGCGGCATGTCGAGACTGTGCCCCATATAGGTGACGGAATAGTTGGTCAGATTGATGGAAAGATCCGGATAATCGACAATTTTGTCTCCTGAGCCTGCAGACGCAGCAGCAGTCTGCGGCGCCTGGTGAGTTCTTCGGAGAACAGCCTTGACGCGGGCCACAAGCTCCTTGGAATCAAAGGGCTTTTCCATGTAATCGTCCGCACCAAGCTCAAGACCGAGAACCTTATCGAACACCTCGCCCTTTGCACTGAGCATGATGATGGGGGTCTGTGATTTGGTGCGGATTTCGCGGCAGACCTGATATCCGTCGATTCCGGGAAGCATCAGGTCCAGCAGGACGAGGTCCGGGGCATAGGTCGCAAAAAGCTCCAGAGCCTCTTCGCCGTCCGCGGCGATCTGGGTATCATAGCATTCTTTATTCAGATACAGACCGATGAGCTCCGCGATGTTCGCATCATCGTCCACGATTAAAATTTTCTGTTTGCTGACAGCCATGGAATTCGAATCCTTTCCGTAAATTCCTTCTATGTGCACAAAGGCGTATGCCGAAGCCGGAAAGCCGGCGCAGGCAGGGTGGTTACAGGTTTACAATCGTGACTCCGGCATCTCCTTCGCCGAAGTCGCCGCCCCGGTAGGAGCGGACAAAGGACTGCTTGCGGAGATAATTCTGAACGACATTTCGCAGAGCTCCGGTGCCTTTTCCGTGTACCACGCGGACAGTGTCCAGATGGGACATGCGAGCATCGTCGAGGTACTTGTCGAGTGCCATCAGAGCCTCATCGGTGGTCATGCCGAGCAGGTTGATTTCCGGTGAAATGTTCATTGCACGGGACAGATCGATTCCGCTGGTCTCTGCAGCATAGGAGCGGCTTTCATAGGCCCTTTTCAGAGCGCTGGAGACTTTTTTCTTAGCCTGAGAATCAATCGTCATGCCTGTCTCTTCATCGATCAGAGCCAGATCCTTCAACGGAATCTGAGAGTTCATGATGCCGCACTGAACGCCGACCTTGTTCTGGCGATCCGGGAGTTTCGTGACGGTTCCCTGCATGCCAAGAGAGAGGACCTTTACCCGGTCACCGATGTGCAGATCCGAGGGGGAGAGCTGCGAGGTGCGCGGCTTCTTCTCCTCCGGCTTCTGAAGACGCCGGTTCTTCGCCGAAACCTTCTCGCGAAGGCTCGTTCTTGTCTGCTCCATGGCAGACATGTCGGCGCCCTTGCTGTTTTTCCGGATTGCGGAAATTGCACTGTCTGCCTGGTCCTTCGCATCCTGCAGAATGTTGCGGGCCTTTTCGTTGGCCTGATCCAGAATCTTTCTCCGGCGCTCCTCCAGAGAATCCTCCTTCTGCTTCAGCTCACGGGAGCGGCGCTCCAGATCTGCCTTCATTTTATCCAGCTGCTCCTGCTGCTTCGCATTCCGGCGCCTGGTATCCTCCAGATCCGTCAGGACATCCTCGAAATTCCGCGTCTCCTGGCTCATCTGTTCCTTCGCGGTCTCGATGATGTAGCCGGGGAGTCCGAGCTTCTGGGAGATGGCAAAGGCGTTGCTCTTCCCGGGAATACCGACAAGAAGACGGTAGGTAGGCTGCAGTGTTTCCACATCAAACTCACAGCTTGCGTTGACGATTCCTTCTGTCCGCATCGCATAGAGCTTCAGCTCGGCGTAATGCGTGGTCGCAAGCGTGGTGATTTTTCTTGTGTGCATGAAATTCAGAATGGAGATGGCAAGTGCCGCTCCTTCTGTGGGATCCGTGCCGCTCCCGAGTTCGTCGAACAGACACAGACAGTTCTTGTCTGCGCGCTTCAGGATATCCACAATCGAGGTCATATGAGAGGAGAACGTGGACAGGCTCTGCTCGATGCTCTGCTCGTCGCCGATATCCGCATACACCTCGCGGAACAGGGACAATTCACTGTGCTCTCCGGCAGGAATGTGGAGTCCCGACATTCCCATCAGCTCAAAGAGACCGACTGTTTTCAGTGTGACCGTTTTGCCGCCGGTGTTCGGACCGGTGACAATGATCATGTCGTAATCCTCTCCGATGGTCAGATCGATGGGAACAACCTTCTTCGGATCAATGAGAGGATGGCGTCCCTTGTGAATCCGGATGATGTGGTCCTCGTTAAAATCGGGACGGACAGCGTTTTCATCCAGAGCAAGACCCGCCTTGGCAAAAATAAAGTCCAGCTGCGTCATGTTCGCGCAGTTGTCGCGAAGCGCAGTCAGATGATCCGAAAGAAGAACGGACAGGGAGGCCAGAATCTTCTCCTCCTCCTTGCGCTCCCTGATCTGCAGCTCGCGGATGGCATTTCCCATCTCGACAATGGCAGCAGGCTCGATAAAGAGTGTTGATCCGGTGGAGGACTGATCGTGTACGATGCCGCGCACCTGGGACTTGTATTCACTCTTGATCGGCAGGCAGTAGCGGTCATCGCGGACCGTAATGACATTGTCCTGCAGATAGGACGCGTAGGTCTGATTCAGCATTTTCCCAAGCTGGGCGTGGATCCGGTCATCGGTCAGTCCGATTTCGCGGCGGATTCTCTTCAGCTCGGGGCTTGCATCATCGGCGATGCGGTCCTCCGCAAGAATACAGCGGCGGATCTCTGAGGATACCGGACTTAAGGGAACCAGACAGTCAAACAGGTCGAAAAGCGGATCGGCTTCATCGCCGGGGCCTGCGCTGCGGACTCTTGCCACGTTCTCAAGGAAGGCGGCAAGCTGCAGAAGCTCCGGGAGAGAAAGGGTGGTCCCGATGTGCAGCGCCTGAAACGCCGCGGAAAAATCGCGGTTGTTTCCAAAGCTGATGGATCCGTTCCGGAAGAGATATCCGAGGGCGGATTCCGTCTCCTCCTGGGCCTTTATGATGTCGCCGAGATCCTCCAGGGGAGAGAGGGCGCGGCAAAGCGCGCGGCCGGGATCCGAGGTTGCATGCTCTGCAAGAAGAGCGGTTATTTTATTAAATTCACAAATTCGCATTACTTTTTCATTCATAATAGAAGAAGTATAACACGTTCTGATCCCTGCGTGCTATCAAGGCTATGCTATACTATATCTGCTCAGCGTATACAGCAGAACCCGACATGGAGCGATAGAAAATGGATGAGAAGAATACGGATTTTATGAAGGAAGAAATCCGGCAGCGGCCGGTAAACAAGAAGCGCCTTCTTCGAAGAACAGCGATTACGGTGTTTCTTGCGGTGCTGTTCGGAGCGGTGGCGTGTACGGTTTTCCTTCTTCTGGAGCCGGTGATCAACAATGCCATCAACCCGTCGGAGGAGCCGGCACCGGTAACCTTTCCGGAGGAAACTGCCGTTGATGAAATGTCTCCGGAGGACATGATTGCGAGTGATGCGCAGATTCAGGAGGCGGAGGCTGAGAAGAAGGCTGCCAGTCTTGTGGATGTGGATGCCATTCAGAAGGAGGTTCTTTCGGAGGTAAGAAAGGATCTGGCAGATCAGAATAAGAAGCAGGAGAAGGAGACGACGGTTTCAGAATATGAACAGTTTTATGCTTCTCTTGGGGAACTGACACAGCAGATTTCCCGGTCAATTGTGACGGTGACGTCCATTACACCGGATTATGACTGGGCGGGAGATGCATTCAACAGCGCCGGTTCTGCGAGCGGCCTGATTCTTGCGATTCGAGGGAAGAATATTCTGATCCTGTCCGATGACAATGCCTATGCAAAGGCCTCGGAAATCCGGGTTACGTTTCACGACGGACAGCAGGCAAAGGCGCAGTTTCTGACGCAGGATACGGTAACCGGTCTTACCATTCTGAAGGTGGAGGAGAGCAGTCTTTCCGGTCCGCTTTCCGAAAATGAGGAGATCACCGTTGCTGCTCTTGGGAGCAGTGAAAAGGCATCCCTTACCGGAACACCGGTGATTGCGGTTGGAAGCCCTGCCGGAAGCACCGGCTCTGTCAGCTACGGCGTGATCACAAATTCGGAACTTCTGCTCGATGTTGCGGACAGTGCGTATAAGCAGATCACCACCGATATCTACGGAAGTACCCAGGCAAGCGGTGTGCTGACAGATCTGGAGGGAAATGTGATCGGCTGGATTGATATGGCTCACAGCAGATCGGATTCTCCAAACCTTCTCTGTGCAATCGGAATTACCGGTATGAAATCTCAGATCGAAAAGATGTCCAATGAAATCCGGATGGGATATCTCGGAATTCATGCGACGGATATTCCGGAGAGTGTCCGGACGGAGCAGGGGCTCCCGGAGGGTGCATATATTCAGAGAACAGAAATGGACAGTCCGGCCATGGAGGCAGGAATCCAGAGCGGAGATGTCATCACGGCGGTCGGAGGAAAACGAGTGACGGATTGCAGTGGTCTGATGGATGTCCTGCTGGAATCCAGATCGGGGAGACAGCTTTCCGTTACGGTGAGCCGGCAGAAGGGAGACGAATACAGTGAGGTCAATCTTGTTGCGAATCTGACACCGAGACTGATCTTCGGAAGCAACCACTGACAACGGATAACAGGCAGCCAACAGCAAAAGGAATGACAACAGAAAGAGGAACGGATATGCAGTACATAAAAGATTTAAAAGAAGGCGACAACGTAAGCAGCATCTATCTTTGCAGGAAGAAAAACGAGCTGACGGCGAAGAACGGGCGTGCCTATGACAGCCTGATTCTCCAGGACAAAACAGGAAGCATCGATGCCAAGATCTGGGAGCCCGGCAGTGTCGGGATTGAGGAATTCTCGGAGATGGACTATGTGGACATCGTCGGAGAGGTCACGGTCTATCAGAAAAAGTATCAGCTGAACATCAAGAGAGCCCGCCGGTGCCGTGAGGGAGAATATGATCCTTCGGAATATGTACCAGTAACCAAAAAAAATCGCAAGGAAATGTGGGATGAGATGATCCGCCTTGCCAACAAGGTCAAGGAGCCGCATCTGCGCCAGCTGATCATCAAGCTGTTTGTGGACGACAAGGAATTCATTCATTCCTTCCAGGTTTCCTCTGCGGCGAAGACGGTTCACCACGGCTTTATGGGCGGCCTTCTGGAGCACACGCTCGGCGTGATGCGGCTCTGCGACAATTTTGCGGACAATTACCCGTTCCTGAACCGGGATCTGCTTCTGACTGCGGCAATGTTCCATGACATCGGAAAGACGAGAGAGCTTTCCCGTTTTCCGCAGAATGACTACACGGATGAGGGACAGCTGATCGGGCATATCATCATCGGTGTGGAAATGATTGATGAGAAGATCAAGGAAATTCCGGACTTCCCGCCGGTTCTTTCCGCAGAGCTCCGGCACTGCATCCTTGCACATCACGGCGAGCTGGAGTACGGCTCCCCGAAAAAGCCGGCACTGGCGGAGGCGGCAGCCTTGAATTTTGCCGACAATACCGATGCGAAGCTGGAGATTTTCAAGGAAATGTTTGAGAAGGGCACCGAAGAGAACTCCTGGCTTGGCTGGCAGCAGCTTCTGGATTCCAACATCCGCAAGACGGAGCTCTGAGTCATACAGACGGTATCTGCGGCCTGACTGCAGAATGAGGTACCACGGAGTACAGACGAAGGAAAGTGACAGCAATGGCAATGGACAGACAGAAAAAAACACAGTTTCAGAAGGATGATATTGTGACGGTTACCATCGAGGACATCAGTTCAGACGGCGATGGAATCGGAAAGGCGGACGGCTTTACGCTTTTTATCAAGGATGCTGTGATGGGTGACACCGTGACAGCGAAGATCATGAAGGTGAAAAAGGGCTATGGCTATGCCAGACTTCTGGATATTGTAAAGCCCTCCCCTTTCCGGACTGCGCCCCGGTGCGAGCTTGCAAGAAAGTGCGGCGGATGTCAGATTCAGGAGCTGAAGTATTCGAAGCAGCTGGAATTTAAGGAGAAGAAGGTTCACGATGTTCTTGTCCGCATCGGCGGCTTCCCGGAGGAAGAGATTCAGAAGGTTCTGCATCCGATTGCAGGAATGGAGGATCCCTACCGCTTCCGCAACAAGCAGCAACTTCCCGTAGGGGAAAAGGACGGCGTTCCGGTGGCCGGCTTTTACGCAGGCCATACCCACTGCATCGTTCCGGTTTCGGACTGTATGGTCGGAGCAGAGGAGAATCAGAAGATCACAGCAACGGTTCTTGACTGGATGAAGCGGTATCAGATTCCTGCTTACAGGGAAGAAAACGGTGAGGGACTTGTCCGTCATATTCTGATCCGAAGCGGTGTTTATTCAAGAGAAATCATGGTCTGCCTGGTTGTGAACGGAACAAAGCTTCCGCATGAAGAGGAGCTGGTGGAGGAGCTGTCGGTTCTTCCGGATATGGCAAGCATTTCGCTCAACACCAACACGGCAAGGACCAATGTCATCATGGGGAAGAAAATCCGCACGCTGTGGGGAAAGGATACCATCAAGGATTCTCTTCATGTCTCAAACGTGGAATACCGCGGCGGAAAGGCCTTCTTCGAGGAAGCACACCGGCAGGTGACGTTTCATATCTCGCCGCTCTCCTTCTATCAGGTCAATCCGAAACAGGCGGAGCGCCTTTACAGTCTTGTCCGATACGATGCGAAGCTTACCGGCAAGGAGATCGTGTGGGACCTTTACTGCGGAGTCGGCACGATCGGATGCTTCCTGGCGGCAGATGCCAAAGAGGTATACGGCGTTGAAGTGATTCCGGATGCCATTCGCGATGCCAGAAGGAACGCGGAGGAAAATGACATCCACAACATTACCTTCCACGTCGGAAAGGCGGAGGAAGTGGTCCCGGAGTATGTGGAGAACCGCGTCAGGGCGGAGAACCGCCGCAGCAAAAAAGGACTGGTTGACGTCGTTGTCGTGGATCCCCCGCGGAAGGGCTGCGATGAGAAGTGCCTTCAGACCATTCTGGAGGTGGAACCGAAGCGCATCGTTTATGTCAGCTGCGACCCCGCCACGATGGCGAGAGACTGCAGAGTTCTGGCAGACGGAGGCTATCAGCTGATGTCGGTGCAGCCGGTGGACCAGTTCTCACACAGCGTGCACGTGGAGACGGTAGTCTTGATGTCAAGGAAAGATAAATAAAGGCCAGAAAGCGGCGTATTTCCGGGCTTTTTCGGAGGTTTGGATTTGAACCCATACTTCTGAAAAAGCTCGGTTTTCTTATATGGAAACATATCTACTGCAAAATGTGTGTCAGGTTGTAACCTCGGATTAGATGTCACGATTTGAGACAGTGGATTAGATGTCAGGCATTTTGGAGTGATTTTGGGAAAATGAAAAGGGCTGACAACCAATCCGGCAACTCGACCATTTGGGGAGGTTGTAGGCAGTGGATTGGATGTGAAGGAAGAATCCGGTAAATCGGAAGTTGGAGGAATAAGGATGAGTCAAGGCAGAATTGTTGTAATCACAGGTTCTCCGGGAACAGGAAAGAGTACGACGGCATCTCTTGTTGCCAAGGAATCTGACATGGATAAGTCTGTGCATATGCGCACAGATGACTTTTATCATTATTTGAGCAAGGGAGCGATATCGCCACATTTGCCAGAGTCAAATGAGCAAAATCTGGTTGTCATTGAAGCCTTTTTAGAAGCTGCGAAGCGATATGCTCGTGGGGGATATGATGTAATTGTTGACGGTATTATCGGACCGTGGTTTTTAAAGCCGTGGCAAAGTCTTGTTCGGGAACATTATGAGGTGC
>ERZ1026898.367-NODE-367-length-28955-cov-4.866332_pt1 | contig 28955 bp, 22 predicted proteins | sample MGYA00380178_ERZ1026898 | MGnify/ENA primary metagenome ERZ1026898 (study PRJEB33269, sample SAMEA4719814) | human gut metagenome | biome: human-associated habitat; feature: organic feature; material: feces | place: Cameroon | collected 2013-10 ...
CTGCTGTGGAAGAGAAGAAGGACGAGGTCAAGCAGATCGAAGTCAAATAATCTCTCTCATGAGATAAATCGTATCGGCGAACCCTGAACGCCCCGAAAGGGGCGGACAGGGCATAACATAAGAAGGCTGCAGAACAGTCACGCACGTGGCTGCTCTGCAGTCTTTATATTTTGCTCCAAAGGAAGCTTCAGACTTCTTTGTTCAATGATTTCAGCGGCGGAATGCATCCTGATTTGAAAGAATGTTTGTGCGGGGATGAAATGAGCGGGGAAGAATCATCCCAGCAGGAGAATTTTTATCCGCAGGGATGAAATGAGCGAGGAAGAATCATCCCTGCGAGAGATTTTTTATCCGCAGAGATGAAATGAGCGAGGAAGAATCATCCCTGCGGGAGGATTTTTATCCGCAGGGATGAAATAGGCGGGGAAGAATCATCCCTGCGAGAGGATTTTTGTCCGCAGGGATGAAATGAGCGAGGAAGAATCATCCTTGGGAATCATTCATTCTCCGTATGCGATGGAGGAGCGGGTAATCCAGCTGATTTCAGAAGGAAATACAGAGGAGCTGCTGCATTTTGGAGAAGGCGTTGATGTCAGAAGTCTGCAGCTTGGAACCATGTCGAAAAATCCGAAGAAGCAGATGGAATACGCGGCGGTCCTTGCGGTATCCTTTGGCTTCCGGGCTGCAATCAACGGCGGAGTGGATCCATATCTTGCTTATGACCTGAATGATTTGTTCCTCCAGAGAATCTCGGAGGCAGACAGCGAGGAAGTGCTGATGTCAATTATGGAGGAAGGAATGCTCGCAGCGGCAAAGGAGGTCCGGAAAGTTATTCGAAGAAGAGAAAGTTCACCCTATGTGAAAAAAGTAAAGAACTATATCCGAAGTCATCTGACGAGTCACCTGACGCTTTCGGACATTTCGGAGCATATCGGCGTAAGTGAGGAATATCTGTCCCGGCATTTTCGCGCCGTGACGGGAATCGGAATTCATTCCTATATTATGGATGAAAGGATTCAGGCAGCGAAGAATCTGCTGTGTGAGGAGAAGCTTTCCATAGAACAGATCGCAAATTATCTGGACTTTTCTTCTCAGAGCCATTTTACCGCTGTTTTTCGTAAGGCAGTCGGAACAACCCCGGCAATATGGCGAAAAGAGCATAAAGAGAGCGATTTCGAAATTTCGACACCGGATACCGAAAAGTGATGCGGAAACTGGTACAATGGGAGCGGGTAGTTTATTGTGGAATGTAAAACAGGACGGAGGGGCAGATACGAAATGAAAAACAGGAAAGGCTTCACACTGGCGGAACTTTTGATTGTTGTGGCAATCATAGCGGTGCTGGTGGCAATTTCGATTCCGATTTTTACAGGCCAGATGGAGAAGGCCAGGGAGGCAGCGGACGCGGCAAATATCCGAGCGCAGTATGCGGAGGTAATGGCACAGGCAATGTCGGACGCAAAAAGCGTAAACCTTGGGGGAACAAAACGGATCAGCCTGACGCAGAAGCGGTCCGGATGGCAGACGGAACAGATTGAGAAAAGCCTTGCGGGCATTGCAGTCGTGAAAGGTGATCCGGGAACACAGGCATGGACGGAATATGATGCGGATACCGGGATTGTGTCCATCCGATTTGAGAAAGCCGGTCAGGGCGCAGGCAGTACTCCCGCTTTCACGCCTCTGATCAATGGATTCAATGAGTGGGAAAAGATTCACGACGCAAACATAGGGGATGATGGGAAAGCAATTCTTTCTTCTTCCTACCAGGACAGTGTTCTGAAAATTGGTGGTGAGGGCAGTTCGAAGCAAATTAAACTGGAGGCCGGGAAGAAGTATAAGCTGGTTATCGATGTGGAGGCCTGCGGAGCAGATCTTACGGTGAGGCTGAGCAACCGGAATGGGAACAAGTCCTATCTGGAAGGAACGATCACGGAGGCCGGGAAGGTGGAATATGAATACAGCCACATAAGCGGTTTGGATGATGACGTTCGGATTTCGCTGGAGGTGCGGAAGGGACAGCAAAGGAAAGAGAATACGGTCATTCGGTCGGTAACCTTTACGGAAATAGCGTGATTGGCAGGAAGTGATTACGGGAAGGAGATGCAGAAGATGAAAAGAAGAATATTTTGCTGTCTGACAGCAGCCCTTGCAATAAGCCTTGCCGCCTGCGGAAGCGGGAATGGTTCCTCTGCCGGAACAGACGAGGCGGATATGGACGCCCCTGCGACGAAGCCATCAGAGGATATGGAGCTGGATCCCGGATTCAGTGTGGATACGGAAGAATCGGAGGAGCCCGGGGATTCGGAAGACTCGAAGGACCTGGAAGGCTCGGAGGATATGGAGAGTTCGGAAGACCCGGAAGATTTGGAGAGTTCGGAGGACCCGGAAGAGGACGGAAACGCAGATGCCTCCGTCACGGTGGACGGGCAGCTGCTGACAACGCCGTATTTTACCGTAAAGCTCCCGGAGGACTGGAAGGATCTGGTTTCCTGGAGTGCATATCAGCATACCTATGAGAACGAACAGTATTATTCACTTGGATTTGCGGCTAAGGAGTGTGCAGAGGCAGGAGAGGGCGGAAACCTCTGCTCCGTTCAGGTTTCTACCGTTCCGCCGCAGTTCATCCGGTATGTCGGCGGAGAGTTTGTCTGTGGTCTGAAGAAGACGGGAGAGAAGAAGGTTTCTGCCTATATCGGAGTTTCCTATCCGACCGACGTTCAGTTCGGGGAGAAGACGAAGGATTTGTACGATAAGCTGTATGCAGAGGCGCAGAAAATCAAGGACTCCATTGCACCTGCGTCCGGTTACGAGAAGGTGGAGATGACCTACGCGGAGGCGCTGGCGGATGTGGAAACGACGGATACCGGAGTCATTCTGGATGCCGCCATGCACACCTTCACCATGCAGACGATGGGCGGTGATATTATCACCTTTGGCGTGGACGATCTGTCCGCAGCATCAAAAGATGAGATCCTGCTGGGTCATTGCTATGAGATTACCTACACCGGACTGATTGAAAATGACGGTGATACCTCGGGGGCTTCGCTGGTTTCTCTGAAGAACATTGACGACACTGTGGCAGAGAAGAATTTTGACGCGATGTACACGGCGAGCCAGGTTGTGCTGGCCTTTCATATGAAGAGCCCGGATTATCTGGCGGGACTGTGCAGTTTTCCGATGACGCTGGATGGGAAGAAGATCTCGTCTCAGGAGGAGCTGGCTTCGATGGATTTTGACGATGCATTTACCGCTGATCTGCAGCGGAACATCCGCTACTGCGACCTGGTGGATGCAGAGATCTCCGGGGATCGTTTCAGCATCAGCCTGATCGGTCAGGCTCCGGAGGTCGTGATCGAAAAGAACAAGGATGCGGACACCTGGTCCGTGACGGCCATCAATAACAAATAAAGCAGGGCCGATATACAATCGGAAAAATTACATCAGGAGGCAATTCGGAACAATTTATTCGAAATAGTTTGTTGTTATGGAACAGAACCAGTTGTTAAAAGACCTGCGTGACGGGAAGACGCTGACCTTTCGGCAGCAGCTTCTTCTGATTGTGCAGCTGAGTATACCGGGAATCCTTGCGCAGATTTCCGAGATTATTATGGAATATATTGATGCATCCATGGTGGGATCACTGGGCGCAGGTGCATCGGCTTCGATTGGACTGATTGCCTCGACTACCTGGCTGATGGGCGGCATCGGAAATGCCGCTGGAACCGGCTTTACCGTGCAGATTGCGCAGTATGTCGGTGCCGGAAGGGAGAAGAAGGCGCGTGATATTTTCCGTCAGGGACTGGTTTCGGTTCTTCTGATCGGGGCTGTGATCGCAGCGATCGGAGGTGGGATTCACGGGAAGCTTCCGGTTTGGCTCGGAGGGGATCAGGAGATTGTCGGAATGGCCTCCGCTTACTTTCTGATTTTTGCACTCTCGATGCCGGTGAAGGCTTTGCTGAATCTGGTTTCCGGAGCCCTGCAGTGTACCGGAAATATGACAGCTCCCAGTGTCCTTTTGGTATTGACCTGCATTCTGGATGTGATCTTCAACTCATTCCTTATTTTTTCGGAGCATCAGATTGCGGGGATTACGCTTCCCGGAGCGGGACTTGGCGTAGCCGGAGCGGCACTTGGTACGACACTTGCGCAGGCGACGGCGCTGATTGCCGGTTTCCTTTATATCCAGTGGAAGAGTCAGATCCTGCGGCATCACAGCGGTGAGAAGCTCAGAATGCAGTCGCATGATCTTCAGATCGCATCAAAAATAGCAGTCCCGATCGCCTTTGAATCTTCCATTCTGTGTGCGGCGCAGATTACCTGCACCACCATTGTGGCACCGCTTGGAACGCTCGCAATTGCGGCAAACTCGCTGGCGGTTACGGCGGAGAGCCTTTGCTACATGCCCGGCTATGGAATCGGAACAGCTGCAACCACTCTGATTGGTCAGAGCATCGGCGCAGGCAGAAAGGATCTGGTTCGAAGATTGGGGTGGCTGACAACGATCTTCGGCTCTCTTCTGATGGCAGGAAGCGGAGCACTGATGTTCATTCTGGCGCCGCAGATGATCGGAATTCTTACGCCCGATCCGGAGGTTCGGGCACTTGGAGCAGCGGTGCTGCGGATCGAAGCCTTTGCGGAGCCGATGTTCGGCGCATCCATTGTGGCAAGCGGCGTATTCCGCGGCGCAGGAGATACCCTGGCACCTTCCTGCATGAGCCTGATCAGCATGTGGGCGGTACGAATCCCGCTGGCGGCCTTCCTGGCACCCAGAATCGGTTTGAAGGGCGTGTGGATCGGCATGTGCACAGAACTGTGCTTCCGCGGTGTGATTTTCCTGATTCGCCTCGCCGGACACCGCTGGTCTGAGAAAAGCGTTGCGCAGAAGGTGTAGGAGGTGAGTACAGCATTCATATATTTTCGATGTGGGCATGCAAATTCAGAATGGCTTTGTATGTGGAACGCAATGCATCCCTGCGAGCTGATATCGAGGCTTGCGGATGACTTTCTGGCTGCCAGAGTAATCCTTATATTGATTTTGGGGCCTTGGGGGATGATTTCTTCATCACCAAATCATCCCTGATCAGACATTCCCGCGCATAGAGATGCTTTTTTACAGCGAAGATAATCCCTGACAAACGATTCCTTCGAACAGAGATGCTTTTCGAGGTTGCGGAATAATCCCTGGCGGAGAATTCCTGCAAATGGGGATGATTTACAGCAATGAAAATAATCCCTGACAGGATATATCATCAAAAAAAGATGCTTGTGCCACTGAAAAATAATCCCTGGTCAAACATTTTCGCGAACAGAGATGATCTCCCGCCGAAAAGAAATCTCTGACCGAAGTGGTGTCTGAAAGTGGTGCCTGAAAAGGCTGACAACAAAAAGAAAGGCTTCGCGGCCGGTTACTCAAAACCAGCCGCGGAGCCTTTTTGCTGCCTCATTTTATCTATGAAGATAATTCACGGAGATAATTCATGGAGAAAATTACATGAGCTTGCGGAACATTGCCTCGAAATCAGCAAGAGAAGCTTCTCTCGGGTTTCCGGGTGCGCAGGCATCTGCAGCAGCGGACTCGCAGAGGAAAGGAAGATCCTCTTCCTTCAGTGCCTCGAGCTTCGTCGGGATTCCGACATCCACGGAGAGCTGCTTCACTGCGTCGATGGCAGCCTTGCGGAAAGCAGGAGCGTCCATGTCGGTGGTATCTACGCCGAAGGCTTCTGCGATGGCCTTAAACTTCTCGCCGGTGTATTCCTGGTTGAATTCCATGACGATCGGAAGCATCATTGCGCAGGCAACGCCGTGAGGAGTGTCGTAAACAGCTCCCAGTGTGTGTGCCATGGAGTGTGCGATGCCGAGGCCGACGTTGGAATATGCCATAGCGGTGACATACTGAGCAAGAGCCATACCCTCACGTCCGTCGGGATCGTTCTGAACAGCCTTGCGAAGATTCTTCGCAATCAGCTTGATCGATTCAAGATCCAGAACATCTGCAAGCTCCCAGGCACCCTTGGTGGTATAGCCTTCAATCGCGTGGGTCAGTGCATCCATTCCGGTGGAGGCAGTGAGGCCCTTCGGCATGGAGGACATCATATCCGGGTCGACGACAGCGATATCCGGGATGTCGTTTGCATCTACACAGACAAATTTCCTCTTCTTCTCAACATCGGTTACGACATAGTTGATGGTGGACTCTGCACCGGTGCCGCCGGTTGTCGGTACAGCGATGGTAAATACCGTGCGATGCTTCGTCGGAGCAACACCCTCGAGAGAGCGGATGTCTGCAAACTCAGGATTATTGATGACAATGCCGATGCCCTTGCCGGTATCCATGGAGGAGCCGCCGCCGATGGTGATCATGCAGTCGGCACCGCAGTCCTTAAAAGCCTGAACGCCGTGCTGAATATTCTCAATGGTAGGGTTCGGCTTGATGTCATCATACAGGAAGAAATCGATACCGTTTTCCTTCAGAAGATCCGTTACCTTGCTGGTCACACCAAACTTCACGAGATCCGGATCGGATGCAACGAAGACCTTCTTGTAATCTCTTGCCTTGATCAGTCCGGGAATCTCCTTGATTGCGCCATGTCCATGATACGAAATTCCATTTAACACAAAACGATTAACAGCCATAACCCTCTCCTTTGAAACATGATTGACAGTTCGAATAAACGTTGCGGTCCTGCAGGAAATCAGAAAGAATTCTGCTGCAAGGACCACTCATTATCATAACAAAGTGACAAAGAAACGGCAATACAGATGAAATAAATGTGCAATATGATGAGTGATGCGTCAGCATGTCATGTGATGCATAGCGAGTCATGAATGACGCAGCTGCGGCATCATGGATGACAGCGACCGCAGGGCTCGTAGCCTTCGGCATTCCTTTCTGTCTGAAAGGTTACCTTTTTCCCGTCGCTGACAGCCGTGATGGTACCCTGCAGGTCGGTCCGATAGGTTTTCACATCGGCATCGCGGAGCCTGGACAGGACAGCTTCGGTCGGGTGGCCGTAGGTGTTGTCTGCACCGACGGAAATGACGGCGTACTGCGGATTGACGGTGCGAAGGAACAGGTAGGAGGTTGAGGTGTCGGAGCCGTGATGTCCAACCTTCAGGACCGTGCTCTCAAGAACATAGCCGGATTCCAGAAGCTCCTGTTCCTCCTCGCGCTCCGCGTCTCCGGTAAACAGGAAGGAGGTATCGCCGAAGGTGACCTTCAGGACGATGGACGAATTGTTGCCCTCGGCCTGCGGGTCTGTGGGACCGAGAATTCTGACCTGTGCACCGCCGAGAGAGAATTCATCGCCGGCTTCCGGAACGGTAATGGATTTCCCCTGCTTCTTCAGGTATTTGACGAAGCTCTGAAAGGTTTTGGTGGTTCCGGACGTGACCGGACAATAGGCCGTTCCCACTTTTGCATAATTCAAGGCACCGGACAGCCCTCCGATGTGGTCGGCGTCTGTGTGCGTTGCAACCATGACATCGAGATGGGAGATCTGATTCTTCTTCAGCCAGGAATAAATATAGGAAGAGGCCTTTGCCTTTCCGCCGTCAATCATCATGCTCTGACCGCCGCACTGCAGAACGGCAGCATCTCCCTGTCCGACATCCAGAAAGGTGACGGTAAGAAGATCCTTCTGCTCTCTGGAGGATGAATTCGCAGATTGAGAGACGGCTGCTGTATGTTCGGCTGCCTGTATCAATGGGATATTCTGTGCGGTATAACCTGAATTCGAGAGAACAGAAGCTGATGCCAGCAGGAGAAAAAACATCAGAAGCAGAGAACCGATTCGTCTGGAACGGTTTTTCCACGGGATGATATTCATGTAACGATACGCTTTCTGTGTTTGAGATGTATTCATCATAACGCGGAAGGCGGTATCTGTCCACAGAAAATCGAATAAGTGTTCGATTGAACCGGAGAAGAGTTCAAGGGAAAACAAAATCTGAAGTGAAACAGAAAGGAAAGCAGGAGACAGGAAAGCAAAATAAATGAGGCAGTCAATTCTGATTCTCAATTGACTGCCCCTTATGAAATAAAGCGATTAATCTGCATGTTGCGCATCCTCTCTTTCTTTCATTCTGTATTCTGTTGTGTGAAGATAACTAGTACATTGGATTGTCCTCTGGTAAGATCTTCTTCGATACTTCCTTTATATGGATGTGGAACCTTACCTCTTCATTGGTCTGTACCTCTTTTCTTTTGTTGATTTTATGATAACCGAAGAAAGGCAATGTGTCAACCAATAAGAGAGTATAATGGCAAATTAACTGAATATACATAATAAACAGCTAAATTCTGAAACAATAGAGCGGATAAAAAGAAAGGAATCAACATGAAACTGACAATGCTTGGAACCGGAAATGCAGTGGTGACGGAGTGCTACAACACCTGTTTTGTCCTGGAGGACGAGGAACGGACGCAGGAGGATCGGTATTTTCTTGTGGACGGAGGCGGCGGAAACGGGCTGCTTCATCAGCTGAAGGAGGCCGGTATTTCCTGGAAGGATATCCGCGTGATGTTCCTGACGCACCGCCATCTGGATCATCTGATGGGGATGATCTGGATGCTTCGGATGATTCTTCAGAATATGCAGCGCGGGAACTACGAGGGAGAGGCGGTCATTTATGGTCATGACGAGGTGATCGCGCTTCTTCGGGAAATGGCGGAGAAGCTTCTTACGAAGAAGGAATGTGCCTTTCTGGATGAGAGACTGCACCTGGTTGAGGTGAAGGACGGCGAGGAGAAGACGATTCTCGGAAGAAGGGTGACGTTCTTTGACATTCATTCGACAAAGGCGAAGCAGTTCGGCTTCTGCATGGAGCTGGAGGCAGGGGAGATCGGAAGAAGACTTACCTGCTGCGGGGATGAGCCCTACAACGAGTGCGAGAGGAGCTATGCGGAAGGAGCAGACTGGCTTCTTCTGGAGGCCTTCTGCCTGCATTCACAGGCGGATATTTTCAAGCCCTATCAGAAAAACCACTCAACGGCAGCCGATGCGGCGAAGCTTGCAGAGGAGCTCGGAGCAGGGAATGTGGTCCTCTACCACACGGAGGATCGGAACATTAAGGAGAGAAAACAGCTCTACACCGAAGAGGGAAGACAGTATTTCCACGGAAATCTTCTCGTTCCGGAGGATCTGGAGGTGATTTTGCTGTAAATAGGAAAATAGACAAAAAATACTGCATCGGACTATAATAATATGTGATTTTGCCTTATTTGAAGTAAAGCAGGGGGACACTTATGATCCGAGCGCTGATTGTAGAAGATGAAACCACCATACGGAGCGGCCTTGTACGGCATCTCAAATGGGCGGAGCTGGGCGTGGATGAGGTACGGGCTGCAGAGAGTGCGGAGGAAGCTTTTTCCATTCTGGAGAATTATCGGCCTGACCTGGTTCTGACAGATATCCGTATGCCGGGCATGGATGGAATTCAGATGGCGACCGCCATCCGGGAGCGATTTCCGGATACACAGATTGCTTTTATCACCGGATATACGGATAAGGAATACCTGCAGGCGGCGATTTCAATCGGTGTCGTGGGATATGTGGAGAAGCCGGTGAGCCTGGAGGAGCTGACGGAAATTGTCCGGAAGGCGGTTCATTACATCCAGAAGATTCGCCATATTCAGATGGCGACGCTGCATTCTCTGATCAATTACAGCCAGGCTCTGGGAGAGCGGGAGGAGAAGGACGGATGGAACCACTATGTTCTCTTCACCATTCGGACGAAGAAGCATCCGATTGAGCATTTCAGCGATATGGTGGCGGAGCTGACCGGGAAGCTGGGGCGGGAATACGGCTTCGATCTTGCGGAGGTCATGTCAGACCATGTCACTTCTTTATATTATGCCATTCTTGTTTGCAGGATGACGCCGTGGCAGAAGGAGCAGGCCGGAAGAATCTGCGAGGACATTCTGGCATACGTCGGTGAGGATCGCGCATGGTTTGTTACATCGAGCGGGGAGTATGGCGGCAGAGAGAACATCCCGGAGGCATATCGGGAGTCCATTGAGACGCAGAAGCATCTGTCCTACAAGGGGTGGAACTCCTATGCGTGTCCGGATGAGCTTTGTGTGGAGAATCGCGAGTCGATTTCAGAGGAGCAGCTTCATGCCTTCTACAAGCTTCTGATGGAAGGGAAAAGAGAGGCGGCGGACCGGTTTGCGGAGGAGCAGACAAGGTCCCTTATCTGCGAGCATGCGGTCATGAATCTTGAGACGAGAAACCGCTTTTATGAGATGGACCGGGCGGTGACAAAGGTCTGTCGGAGAAACGGAAGAACAGAGGAGTACGATGGCGGCACGCAGATGGAGTTCTGCATGGCCTTTGAGGATCTTCTGAGTTATGTGAAGCATCACATTGCCTTCGCACTGGAAAAGGACGGCAGCTGCTGCATCAATTACCAGATCCGCGAGGTGTGTGATTATATCCGGGAGCACCTTGGAGACAAGGATCTTTCGCTGACACGGCTGGCGGAGGTTGTTTATCTGACGCCGGCGTATCTGTCCTCCATGTTCAGCAAGAATATGAATGGCACGGTGGGCCAGTATATTACGGATTGCCGGATGGAAAAGGCAAAGGAGCTTCTGAAGAATCCGCAGTACCGCCTCTATGAAGTAGCGGAGATCGTCGGATACGAGGATGCCAAGTATTTTTCCAAGGCATTTAAGAAGAATACCGGCACTACGCCGAAGGAATACCGGGACAGCCTATGAATACCGACAGGCATTTGATAAAGGGAAAACACCTTCGTATGGCGGTGCGCGGCTGGTCCATGCGAAGAAAAATGATGGTGGCCTTTGCGGTACCGGTCATTCTGGTGAGTTTTGTGATCTCTCTGCTGTCTGCGCTTTATCTGCAGAAGAAAACGGAGCAGCAGCTTCGCCACAGCACCGAGCAGGCCTTTGTCCAGGCGGAGAGCTTTACGTCTTCCTATCTGCAGAACATGCAGTATATATCGGATATGATCTCCGGGAATGCAGATCTGATCCGTCTCATGGAATCACCGGATTTTGGCACGGCGTTCACCCTCCATGACAACTATCTGGAATACTATCAGCTGAATGAGATTTTTCAGAGGATTGAGTTTTCCAACGGGGAATACCGGATCGGAATGTATGTTCCGGACACCGAGCTGTACTCGAACAACAACTTCTATTTCTATCCGGTTTCGGAATTAAAGAGCAGGGCCGATTACAGGGAGATTGAGGCGGAACTTGAGACGGGGAGACCGGTTTACCGGATTCTGATGGATAAGAGAATGGGAAATCCTGTCTCAGAGCAGCCCTATCTGGCAAGGCTTGGAAGAATGCAGGTCACAGAGACCGATGGGACGCTTCGCTCCTATATTACGAAGGTGGAAATCCGGCGAAGCCTCCTTGAGCAGATGCTGCACAACGCAATGCCGACGGCACACAGCCTGGTCTATCTTCTGGACGGCGGCGGGCAGTACATCTGCAGCAGTTCAGAGGAAATGGTCGGGAAAATCGACGCCGCAGACTTTCCGCAGGAGCAGGCAAAATCCTGGGAAACCGTTCGACTCGGGGCAGAGCAGTATTATGCTATACAGTATTCGGAGGATTTCTTCGGCTGGACGGTGGGAGCACTGATCCCGGTTCACGAATACCGGCATCAGTTCCTGTGGCTTCTGATTCTGTTTGTTCTTCTGACCGGTATGACGATTGCGGCGGTTTCCGCCTCCGCCTACCTTCTGGCGAAGTACTATACGGGAAGAATCTGCCTTCTGAATAACAAGATGTCGGAAATCCAGAGCGGTGACATCAATCTGAAGATCGGAATGCAGCAGGAGGAGCTCAGCCGGGATGAGATGGATGAGCTGTACTGCAATTTTGACTTTATGATGGGGGAGCTGCAGAAGCTGATGAAGGAGCAGTACCGGCTCGGCCGCAGCATTTCACAGACAGAGATGAAGGCTCTGCAGGCACAGATCAACCCGCATTTCCTGTACAACACGCTGGATCTGATCAACTGGGGAGCTATGGATTACGGCGCGGATGAGGTGGCGGAGCTGGCAAGGAATCTGGGGCAGTTTTACCGGCTCTCACTCAACCATGGACGATCTGCCATTTCAATTCGGGACGAGCTCCGGCACATCAAGTCCTTTGTGGACATTGAAAATGTACATTATGATCATGCGATCTTTCTGCATATCGATGTTCCGGAGGAAATCCAGAATCTGGCCTGTCTGAACATAACGCTTCAGCCGTTTGTGGAGAATTCGGTTCTGCACGGAATGGGAGAGCATTCGGAAATATGGGAGTGCAGAATTGAGATCGGAGGCAGAAGAGAGGGGGATGATATTATTCTGACCGTGCGTGATGACGGACCTGGCGTTGCAGAGGAGCTTGCAAGGCAGCTGGAATCCCAGAGTCCGGGAAGCGGCACGAAGGGATATGGAATCACCAATGTCAATTTCCGGATCAAGCTGACCTATGGAGAAGGGTACGGTGTCACCTATGCGCCCGGTAAAGAGGGCGGGAAGAGAGAAGGTACAACGGTTATGATCCGGATCAGGGCCATGACACTGGAAGAGCTGGAGGAGGCTGTGCGGATGTGAAACGAAGAGGTGTTTGTCATCTGCCTAGAAAGGGCATAATGCACATGACTGGCTTGAAAACGACACGCGGATCGAGACAATATAGATAAAATATTCTGCAAAATGAAGCGGCTGATTGCAGCGAATACGTCATAATAACGAAAAATCAAAAGATATTCCACCATACAACATAAAAAAGTGCACCTTTTTGCAACATCGCCTGTGTTCTTCACGGGCGGTGTTTTTTATACTCTTTTTATGAATTACAACCGTTTCACATTGTCTGGAAAGCAAGAGGGAGGCAACAATGAGCAGAAAAGAAAATGGATTTCTTGCAGAGTTCAAGAAGAACAAAGCGCTTTTTGCCATGGCAGCTCCGGCCTTCGTCCTTGTTCTGGTGATGTCGTACCTGCCGATGAGCGGTCTGGTACTGGCTTTTAAGAGCTATCGCTATGACATGGGCGTGTTCGGAAGTCCGTTTAACGGATTGGACAACTTTAAATACCTGTTCTCATCGGGAACCGGCTGGCTGATCACACGCAACACGATTCTGTACAATCTGCTGAATCTGATTACATCGCAGCTGATCGCTGTCATTATTGCGATTTTCATTTCGGAAATCCGTCACAAGAAGTTTAAGAAGGTTACACAGACGGTTATCCTGATGCCTTATTTCATCTCCTGGGTAGTAGTCGGAGTTTTTGTTTTCTCTCTCCTGAACTATGAATCCGGAATGATCAACAACATCGTACAGTTCTTCGGCGGAGAGCCGATCAACTTCTACATGAAGCCTTCTGCATGGCCTGCGATCATCTGTCTTTTCAATGCATGGAAGTGGACGGGATATAACTCCGTTATTTACATCGCGGCGATCACCGGCGTAGATGGGGAAATCAACGAGGCGGCAGCCATTGACGGAGCGACGATTTTCCAGAGAATCCGCTACATCACAATCCCGTCGATTCGTCCGACACTGATCACGATGATTCTTCTGCAGGTAGGACGTATCCTTCGCGGAGATTTCGAGATGTTCTATCAGATCGTCGGAAACAACGGACAGCTCTTTAATGCAACAGACGTCATTGACACCTATGTATTCCGTTCACTGGTAACCAACCCGGATATCGGAATGACCGCTGCAGCAACACTGTACCAGTCGGTTCTGTGCTTCGTGATCATCATGGCTGTGAATACGATTGTAAAGCATATTGATGAAGAATACGCACTGTTCTGAGGAAGGGAGGAAAACAGATATGTCCAGAAAAGAATCTCGGGATCTGGCGGTATCAGCACCGAAGAACATCAAGCTGAGTGCCTCTTCCAAAACGTTCTATGTGATTTGCTACGTCATTGTCGCTCTCGTTGCACTGGTTTGCCTGATTCCGTTCATCCTGCTGATCTCCGGATCGTTTACATCGGAGCAGTGGATCCGGTTTCACGGATTTTCACTTTGGCCGGGAGAGTTCTCACTGGAGGCCTATAAGATTATTTTCAAGACGCCGGAGAAGATTGTAAGAGCCTATGGCGTATCCATTTTCATCACGGCTGTCGGCACGCTGGCCGGTCTGTTTCTCACTTCGCTGACCGCCTATGTCATCAGCCGGAAGGATGCGAAATACCGGAATGTACTGTCCTTCTTCTTCTATTTCACAACGCTGTTCAACGGCGGAATGGTCAGCACCTATATTTTCTACATCCAGTATCTGCACCTGAAGGATAATTATCTGGCACTGATTCTTCCGGGAGTCTTCAATGTCTTCTATCTGCTGATCATGCGGACGTTTGTCAACAACATTCCGTTTGCACTGATTGAGTCCGCGAAGCTCGATGGCGCGGGAGAGTGGAGAATTTACTTCACGATTATCCTTCCGCTTCTGAAGTCCGGACTTGCCACCATCGGTCTGTTCCTGGCGCTGGGCTACTGGAACGACTGGTACAATGCAATGCTGTACATGAACGACGAGGCAAAATATCCGCTGCAGTACATGCTCTATTCCGTGCAGCAGCAGACGCAGGCACTGGCAAGAATTGCCGCGCAGGCCGGCATTCAGGTTGCAAATCTTCCGTCCAACTCGCTGAAGATGGCGATGGCGGTTGTCGCAACCGGCCCGATCATCATAGTATATCCGTTCGTTCAGAAGTACTTCATTTCCGGCATTACGATCGGATCGGTGAAGGGATAACAAAAACATGAGCATTCAGCCTGAAAATGGCTGCAAAATAAATGCACGGGAGCGCCGATGCGGCGCTCTCACAACAGCAAGACACACAGGAGGGTGAAACATGAAAAAGAGATTGATTGCTGCGCTGCTGACGTTATCAACAGCTGCCATGGTGCTGACCGGCTGCGGTTCTTCCAAGGATTCCGGTTCGTCACAGACCACCGCTGCAGCTACGGAGGATGCAGGAGCTGCGGATGCGGGGACCGCAGACACATCCAAAGAGGTGGAGCTGGTGATGTATGTTGTCAGCGACCGTCCCGCAGGACAGGATGTCGTTGATGAGAATCTGAATAAGCTTCTGAAGGAGAAGCTCAACTGCACACTGAAGATCAACTGGATCGGCTGGGCGGAGTACGCACAGAAGTACCCGATGCTGTATTCCTCCGGAGAGTCCTTTGATATGGCATACTGTGCAGGCTGGCTGAACTTCAGCAACCTGGCAAGAAAGGGTGCCTTCAAGTCTCTGGATGATCTGCTTCCTCAGTATGCACCGAAGAACTATGCAATGCAGTCGGAGTCGGCTCTTTCCCAGGCGACCATCGATGGTCATCTGTACGCAGTTCCGACTCTGCTGCCGACCTACACCACCTATGGTTCCATTTACCGCGGTGACATTGCAGCAGAGGCAGGCATCACAGATCCGGTGGATACCTTTGATGAAATTGAACAGTTCTGCGACTTTGTTCTGGAGAATCATCCGGAGATGGAGCCGATTGAGATGTATTCCAGCGGCCCGGAGCTTGCACTTGTGAACACAAGATCCATCGGATACAAGGATCTGGATTCCGGCCTTCGTTATGTTTACTATGATCCCTCGGAGGAGAATCCTGTTGTGACGCCGGTTTATGACATCGAGGGAATGGATGAGTTCTATGCAAGAATGAAGACCTGGTGTGACAAGGGCTACTGGTCCAAGTCGGCGCTGTCGGATACGGATTCCACAAAGACCCAGAACGGAAAGGCTGCCCTTCGTTTCCATAACGTGGATTCCTGGGCAAGCCTGTGCGTGCTTCATCCGGAATGGGATTTCCAGTACGGTGTCATGACAAAGGATATCGCACACCTTCCTTACACGCAGGACTGCATGGTCATCTCCAACACCTCGAAGAATCCGGAAAGAGCGATGATGCTCTGGGATCTTCTGACAACCGATCAGGAAGCCTATGACGCTTTCTATTATGGAGTTCTTGACACCACCTACACGCTGAATGAGGAAGGTCAGTTCACCATTACGGATCCCGATCTGTATGGAACCAATGCCATGTGGGCAGTTCGCACCATGGATCTGAACCGCAACCAGGCCGGCGTTCCGGAATCCTACGACACCATGCGTGAGGATTGGGAGAAGACGATCAAGGCAGATCAGGGAGCTGAGAGATTTACCGGCTTTGTTCTGGATACCACCAACATCACCACCGAGGTGGCAGCATGCACGAACGCAGAGCAGCAGTACGGATGGCCGCTGCAGCTTGGCTACACCGATAACGTGGAAGCTTCGATCGCGGATTATAAGAAGGCGATGCAGGCAGCCGGAATCGACAAGGTGGTTGAGGAGTGCCAGAAGCAGCTGGACGCATACATTGCAGCGCAGAAATAATTCACAGAGTTCTCAAAGAAAGAGCTTTACAGGAGCCTGAAGGGAGGGTGCCGGGAAATCCCGGCACCCTCTTTACATCAGAATGCATCAGATGAGGTATTGTACAATGAAAAAGCTGAACAAAATGATAAAGGGTGTCAATCTCGGCAACTGGCTGGTGCTGGAGAAGTGGATGAATCCGGCGCTGTTCCAGGGAACTACGGCAGAGGATGAGTTCAATCTCCCGCTGCAGCTTCCGAAGGAAGTATATGAGGCAAGAATCCGGATTCACCGCTCGGAATATATCACGGAACGCGACTTCGTGCAGATGAAGTCACTGGGCCTGAATACGATTCGGATTCCGGTTCCGTATTTTATCTTCGGGGATCGTCCGCCGTTCCTTGGCTGCATCGAGGAGCTGGACAAGGCCTTTGGCTGGGCGGAGCGGTACGATCTGCAGATTCTGATCGATCTTCACACCGCGCCGGATTCTCAGAATGGGTTTGACAACGGCGGCGTCTGCGGTGTCTGCAAGTTCTTTCAGGAGCCGGAGGAGATTGAATTCGTCTATACGGTTCTGGAGCGTCTGGCAGAACGGTATGGCAAGCGGAAGGGCCTGTTCGGAATTCAGATTCTGAATGAGCCGATCTCTCAGGAAATGTGGGATCTCATGGATCTTCAGAAGCGATATCCTCCGGTCGATACGAAGAAGGCGGAGGGAAGCCGCGGGTATGATCCGAAGGAATTGAAAGAGTTTTATCTGGCAGCCTATGACCGGATCTGCCCGCATCTTGCAGAGGATAAATATGTGGTGATTCATGATGGCTTCGATCTTTTCCTCTGGAAAGATTTCATGCAGGAGGAGCGGTATTCCAATGTGATTCTGGACACCCATCAGTATCTGATGAGCGCGGAGAGCATGGGCTGCGAGCAGACGCTGGAGGGCTATCAGAATTTTATCCGTGAGCATTTTGAAAAGGGCATTGCGGAGATGTCGGAGTATTTCCCGGTCGTCTGCGGAGAATGGTGCCTGTTCAATTCCCTTGCCTGCGGGCGCGACACGCATGGCGGACAGTCGGTATTAAACGGCGAGATGGAGGCACTGCAGACGGTGTCCGATGAGGAGAAGAAAGAAATTTACCAGATTCTTGACCGGGCACAGAAGAAGGCGTGGGCAGCAGGCTCCGGATATTTCTACTGGAGCTGGAAGCTTCTGATTGACACCGTCAGCACGGATGACTGGAAGGGCTGGGATGCCTGGGATCTTGGACGGTGCGCAGCCTTCGGCTGGTTCGAAAAGGAGGAAGCATGATGAAGTGCAGACAGATTACGACCTTTTGCGCAGATGGCGAAGCGATTGTGAAGGAGCAGGTGCTTCCTGTAACCAGAGAAGCCGATGAGCCGGTGCATCTGGAATCCGGCGTGATCAACCTGTATCCGGAGATCACGTATCAGGAAATTGAGGGCTTTGGCTGTGCCATCACGGAAACGAGTGCCTATCTTCTGTCCGGAATGGAAGAGGCTGCCCGGAGAGATATTTTGCAGAGGTTCTTCGGAAAGGACGGCAGCCGGTTTCATTTCATCCGCACGCACATTGACAGCTGTGATTACTCGCTGGAGGAATATCAGGCGGTCAAGGATCCGCTTCAGGACCCGGAGCTTCTTACTTTCTCGCTGGAACGAGACAGGAAGTACATTCTTCCGGTGCTGAAGGAGGCACTGGATATCAGCAGGGAGAGCGGAAACGGAGAGATTTCGGTGCTCCTTTCGCCCTGGTCTCCTCCGTATCAGTGGAAGACGCCGCCGGCAAGACCGAAGAATGACGCCGGCGTGTACGGCGGTCCCGGGCATGAGATGAAGGTGGATTACACCACACCTTCCCGGAACAACGGCGGCTCCTTGAAGCCGGAGTACTATGGATCCTGGGCAAAATACCTTGTAAAGTATATTCAGGCTTATCTGGATGAGGGCGTTCCTGTGACCATGCTCACGATGCAGAACGAATCCATCGCGGCGACCAACTGGGATTCCTGTGTCTGGACGGCGGAAGAACAGAAGACGTTCCTGAAGGAATTCCTGTATCCGGAAATGAAGAGAGCCGGACTTGCAGAGAAGGTCGGAATTTATATCTGGGACCACAACAAGGAGAGAGTTCTTGAGTGGGCACTGGATATGATCGATGCTGAGACGGCGGAGATGATTCAGGGCATTGCCTTCCACTGGTATTCCGGGGATCATTTCGAGGCGGTTCAGATGACGCATGAGAAATTCCCGGATAAGGTGCTGATGCTGTCGGAGTGCTGCGGACTTCATGCGCCGGGGCAGGGAAGCTTCTGGGAGAGCATGGGACTTCCGAAGACGAAGACCCCGATGCATGCGGAAGCGGACGATGCAGGAGAATATGCGCATGACATCATCGGAAACCTGAATACAGGCATGAACCGCTGGATCGACTGGAATCTCTGCGTGGATGAAACGGGCGGTCCCCGCCACATTCCCAACGGCTTTACGGCGAGCTGCATCGTAGAGAACGGAAGCGCAAGGCTGAATATGACCTATTATTATGTGAAGCACTTCTCCCGTTACATTCTGCCGGGAGCACGGAGAATCGGCATGTCGAGATGCGATCAGAAGACGGAGGTTACGGCGGCAAAGAATCCGGACGGTTCTGTGTCAGTGGTGGTTCTGAACCGCGGAAATGAGGATGCCTTCTATGCCTTCCGTGTGGAGGGATGCTGTGTCCGGTTCGGAGTGCCTGCAGGAACGATATCGACGTTGGTATTGGAGCAGTAAAGAGAGGATATGATCATGGATCATCTGTTGTACGGAGCAGCCTATTATGACGAGTATATGCCTTATGAGCGGCTGGAGAAGGACATTGCCCTGATGAAGGCGGCGGGAATGAACACGGTGCGGATCGGAGAGAGCACGTGGAGTACCTGCGAGCCGCAGGAGGGAGTTTTTGATTTTCACCATGTAACCCGTGTCATTGAGGCGATGAGAGAGGCGGGGATCTCTGTGATCCTCGGAACACCGACCTACGCAATTCCCTCGTGGATGGAGAAGTCCTATCCGGACGTGCTTGCGACGACGCACCGGGGGCGCGGGATCTATGGCCCCCGTCAGATCATGGACATTACGCATCCTGTTTATCTGTATTATGCGGAGCGGGTGATCCGGAAGATGATGGAAACCTGTGCCTCCTATGACAATGTCATCGGCGTTCAGCTGGACAATGAGACCAAGGCCTACGATACGGCAGGCCCGAATGTGCAGCGCGCCTTTGTAAAGTATCTGCGTGAGAAGTTTCACGATGATCTGGATGCGATGAACCATGCGTTCGGACTCGATTACTGGAGCAACCGCGTGAATGCCTGGGAGGATTTTCCGGACGTGCGCGGTACGATCAACGGGAGCCTCGGCGCAGAATTCAATCAGTTCCAGAGGAAAATAACCGCGGACTTCCTGATGTGGCAGAGGAAAATCGTAGAGCCGTACCTTCGGGAGGATCAGTTCATCACGCACAACACGGATTTTAGCTGGGTCGGGTATTCTTATGGCCTGAACGGCGAAGTGGACGTGTATGAGGACAGCAAGGCAATGACGGTTGTGGGAACGGACATTTATCATCCGTCCCAGAACGATCTGACCGGCATGGAGATTGCGTTTGGCGGGGATCTTACAAGATCGGTGAAGCAGGACAATTATCTGGTGCTGGAGACCGAGTGCCAGGGCTTCCCGTGGTGGCTTCCCTTTGACGGACAGCTCCGGCTCCAGGCGTACTCGCACCTTGCAGAGGGTGCCAACATGGTGGAGTACTGGCACTGGCATTCTCTGCACAATGCAATTGAAACCTACTGGAAGGGCGTGCTCTCGCATGATTTCAAGGAGAATGAGACCTACCGTGCATGCCAGATCATCGGACGGGAATGGGAGAAGATCGGAAGCCATCTGGTGAATCTGAAGAAGCACAACAGGGCGGCGATCCTTGTCAGCAATACCGCGCTGAAGGCACTGGACTGGTTCCCGATTGACAAGACGGGACCGGATTCGTCGGGACTTCGCTACAATGATGTACTGATGAAGCTGTACGGACAGATGTACCGGATGAATCTGGAGTGCGATTTTATTTTCCCTCAGAATGCGAAGGAGAAGATCGGGAATTACGATCTGGTTGTGATTCCTGCGCTGTATGCGGCGTCGCAGGAGCTTCTGGACACAATTGCGGATTATGTGGATCAGGGCGGACATATCCTCGCAACGTTTAAGACCGCGTTTGCGGATGAAAACGTAAAGGTCTGGAGCGATGAGGCTCCGCACACGCTGGCGAAGGTATTCGGCATGTCGTACAGCCATTTCACGCTTCCTTCGGACACCGGACTTTGCAGTGATGTTTTCGAGGTGCAGAATGAGAGCGCAGAGAAGTTCATGGAGCTTCTGCAGCCGGAGGGCTGTCTTGTGCTTGCGTCGTATCGTCACCCGTCGTGGGGAAGGTTTGCTGCAATCACGGCGAACGATTACGGAAAGGGAAGGGCCGTTTACCTTGGCTGCGGACTTTCGGATCCGCTCCTCTCCCAGGTCATCCGGAAGGAAGCCGGGGAAGCAGGAATTAAGCTTCCGGATGTGCAGTTCCCGCTCATTGTGCGGCGCGGCGTCAACGATTTCGGAAAGGCCGTGACCTATCTTCTGAATTATTCCGGTGAGGAGCAGGAGCTTTTTTGCCCTGCAGAAGGCACGGAGCTTCTTCAGGATACTCCGGTGCAGAAGGGGGAGATGCTCGCTCTGAAGCCGTGGAATCTGAAAATCGTAGAAGAGGGTTGACTTCGGAAACGGAAAGGTTTATAACATCAACTATCGAATTTGAGGACAAAGGGGTCCGGACACAATGGTGGTGTCCGGGCCCCTTTTTGCGTAGTCAGGAAGGCTGCGTGTCCGAAGAAATCATCGGAGGAAGGAATCCATGTATAAGGCAGTCATGTACGGTCTCCGGCCGGATGAGGTGCCGCTTCTTCAGAAGGAGCTGGAGGAGCTCCGAGGAAGAGGACAGGAGCTTGAGATCATCACAACACCGGAGTATCTGACAAAGGACAACACTTCACTGGCAGAGGGTGCAGATGCCGTTCTGATCGTAGCGGCCTGCAAAATCACCGAAGAGGTTGCGGAAGGACTTCACCGGGCAGGAGTCCGGTACATTCTGACAAGGTCGACCGGCTTTGATCAGATCAGCAAAGAGGCTATTCAGAAATTCGGCATCCGGGCAGCCAATGTCCCGGTGTACAGCACCAATGCGGTGCCGGAATTTACGGTTCTTCTGATGCTGTCACTCGTCCGAAAGTGGAAGCCGATGGAGAAGAAGCTTTCCCATCAGGACTTTACACTGCAGGGCGTGCAGGGAAAAGAGCTTGGTTCCATGACGCTTGGTCTGTTCGGGACGGGGAAGCTCGGAATCAAAACAGCAGAAATTCTTCATGCAATGGGCTGCACCATTCTTGCCTGCTCGCCGCATGAGAAGGAAGAAGCAAAGCCCTATGTGACCTACACGACGCAGGATGAGGTCTTCCGGAAGGCGGATCTTTTGTTTTTCCACTGCGTTCTGAACGATGCGACGAGGCAGATGGTAAACCGTGAGAGCATCGCGAAGATGAAGGACGGTGTGTATCTTGTCAATACGGCGCGCGGCGGTATGGTGGACTTCGAGGCCGTTCTGGATGGTCTGAAGAGTGGAAAGATCGCAGGCTTTGCCAGCGATGTCTATGATAAGGAGGCTCCGTTCATCCGCAAGGATCTGACCGGTGAGAAGCTGGAGGATCCGGTCCTGGCAGAGCTTTTGAGCAGGGAAGACGTGATCCTCACGCCGCATGTGGCATTTTTCACGGAAACCAGTGTTTCCAATCTGATTCGTCTCTCGCTGGAGAGCCTGATCGAATTCGAAACCACCGGGGAGTGTGAGCGGGAAGTGTACCGCACATAAGAGTTGTTCCTGCATGGAAAAAGAACAGAAGAGGATATGTGATGAAACAGGATTTTGATTTACTTGCTGGGGCCGGCCATCTTGCCGATGTTCCGGTTTCCGGAATTCGTACCATTATGAACAAGGCGGCAGCACTTCGCGCGAAGGGGCATGATGTGATTCCCTTCAGCGCGGGGGAGCCCAGCTTCAATACGCCGGAGCCGATCGCACAGGCGACCATCAAGGCGCTGAATGCGCATAGGACCCATTACCCGGCCAACTGGGGGCAGCTTTCCCTTCGGAAGGCGATCGCAGAGAAGGTAAAAAAGGACATCGGGGTCAGCTATGATCCGGAAACAGAGATTCTGGTTACCTGCGGAGGCGCAGAGGGACTGAATGACTGCATCTGCTCTGTTGTGGATCCGGGAGACGAGGTTATTATTTTCAAGCCGGCCTTTATCAACTACGAAGCGTTGGTGAAGGAGTGCGGCGGCAAGGTGATTGATGTCAATCTGAAGCCGGAGAATGGCTTTGAGATCAGCATTGCAGACGTGGAGGCCGCCATTACGGAGAAAACAAAGCTTCTGGTTCTCAATTCTCCGAACAACCCGACCGGTGTGGTGTACGGAAGATCACAGCTTGCAAAGCTCTGTGAGCTTGCGGTAAAGCATAACTTCCTGATTCTGTCCGATGAGATGTACAGCAGCCTGACCTATGACGGCGCGAAGTTTTATTCGGTGGCATCCTTCCCGAATATGAAGGAGCGGTGCCTGATCGTCAATGGCTTCTCCAAAACCTACGCGATGACAGGCTGGCGTCTTGGCTATGTCACAGGGCCTGCAAAGCTGATGCCGGTTCTGGTGAAGCATCATCAGTATGTGACGACTTCGATCACAACCTTTATTCAGGAGGGGGCAGCAGAAGCGATGAACCTTCCGGAGACCATGAAGGATGTGGAGGCGATGCATGACGAGTTTGCAAAGAGACGCAAGCTCATGATGGAGGGTCTGGACCGCATCCCGAAGCTTTCGTACGTGGCGCCGCACGGAGCCTTCTACATCATGGTGGATGTCAGCAAAACCGGAATGACAGGCGAAGAGTTTGCGGAAAAGCTTCTTTATGAGAAGTACGTGGCGACGGTTCCTGCCATCTGCCTCGGAAGTCACTGCGGAGATTTTGTCCGCTTCAGCTTCGCAGCAGATGAGGAGAAGATCCGTGAGGGACTGAAGAGAATAGAAGAATTCCTGAAATAAGGATTCCGGTCTGTCCGGCAACATGATACGATATGGAACAATTGCAAAGCCTTCCCGGAAACGGGCGGGCTTTGTTTTACGGTGAGGAAGGAGAAGACTGGACATGCTTTCGGAAATGCTGCAGCTGATGGGAGAGATGCTGCTTTTGATGGTAACGGGTCTGGTGATCCGGCAAATCGGAATCGTATCGAATGAGGGGAGAAAATGCCTGACGGATCTTATTCTGTATGTCATTCTTCCCTGCAATATTGTGCGAGCTTTTGTGAATGAGACGGACAGCGTAGTCGGCATCGGCAGTGCTCTGGGACTGGTGCTTCTGATTTCTGTCCTGATTCAGATCCTGTGCACCATCATCGGATATGTCTGCTACCGCATGATGAACGAGGGAGAGAAGCAGGTGTTCCAGTACGCGACGGTCTGCTCCAATGCAGGCTTTATGGGAAATCCGCTGACAGAGGCTGTCTTTGGAGATATGGGACTTTTATATGCGTCGATTTATCTGATTCCGCAGAGAATTGTCATGTGGACTGCGGGAGTGTCATATTTTAACCGGGGCTCGAACCGGAAGGGCCTGCTGAAAAAGGTGCTGGTGCATCCCTGCATGATTGCAGTTTACATCGGTTTGTTTCTGATGCTGACGGGGCTCCCGCTTCCTGGCTTTATGGATAAGACGGTTTCGGCGCTTTCCTCCTGCACGACGGCGATGACGATGGTTTATATCGGAACCATTCTGTCGGATGTGGACTGGAAGACAATCGTGACAGGGAAGCAGCTTTACTTTTCTGTGATGAGGCTGGTGATCATTCCGCTCATCGTATGGCTTCCCTGCAGATTCCTTCATGTGGATCCGCTCATTACCGGTGTGTCGGTCTTTCTGGCAGCGATGCCGGCAGGATCGACGACGTCTCTTCTTGCTGCCAAATACGGGGCGGATGCGGATTCTGCCGCTAAATGCGTGGTTCTCAGCACGGCGCTGTCTGTGATTACCGTGCCGGTATGGGGGCTTTTACTCGGAGGCATCTGAGGAGGCAGGGGGTGTGCGGAACCATGCCTGCACCTCCTTGCCGCTGCTCCTTGCTTTCAGAAATTCTCCGAAGAAGGCAGAGAAGCGCTCTGCACCTCTTTCATTCATGTGTCCCACATCGCTGTAGTTCTCATTGCCGGAGGGATCGAAGTACTCCGGCAGAATCAGATTGAAATCATAGAATTCAAATCCGGCTTCTGCAAACAGGGAAGCAATCTCTGCGTCGGTCTCCAGGTAATTCTCTAACGGGTAGATGCTGAGCCAGTTGGGGTAGGGCACCACGATGGCGGTCAGGCTTACCCGATTGGCCGCGCAGAGATCCCGGATGCCGGCAAGCTCTTCTTTATTCTCTTCCGAAATGGACAGATCCTTCAGAGAGACAGCGGTTTTATCCCATTCCTCTGCCTCTTCCCAGGTGATAAATTCAAACTCCGGACTCAGCTCTTCGGAAGAGGGCAGAAAGCCCCGTGCCGTTCGGTGGCCTTCCGTGTCCAGAATGGTACCGGAGATCTTTTCCTTCAGATTCTGCGAGAGACTGGAGGTCCGGTTATAAACCCAGGGCGTCAGATAGGTCAGGCTTGCCGGCTTTCCGAAAAAGGCAGGCGAGGTCATGAACGTCAGATCATCCAGGAGTCTTGCGGAGACGGACGGTTCGGTAACGGCCTTGGCATGCCAGTAGCTCTGATCAGCGCGGAAGTTGTCGCTGCGGTCAAGGCCCAGAATTTCGTGGTCGATGACAAGAACGGCGTTCTGAATATGATGATCCCGGATTGCGGCTGCAATGGCGTCGCGGGAATTGGCAAGCGACTGCATGTTGGTTGCCATGTTGCAGGAGGAGCTGCCGCATATTCGGTCGAGTGTGGAGGGATTGATTCCCTGCAGGCACTGCGAGGTTCCGACAAAGACCGTATCCAGCTCTTCACAGCTGTGGTAACTTCGCCACATTTCTTCCGAAGGGCCAAGATAAGGCTCCATGAGAAGGGAGAGAACTCCGTTCAGAAAAAACAGGCAGACCAGAAGACAAAGGCTTTTCAGCAGAACGCAGGCGCACCGGCGGAAAGAAAATGTGAGCTTTGCAGAACCGCGGTCCTGCTTCTTGGATATTCCGGAATCAGAAATTTGCATACAGGAAGCCTCCCGCAGATTCAGTGAACAGGAATGAGGTGATGACAAGTAGCATCATCAGAATGACGATCAGCATCTTCCGGACAAAGCGTCCATGGATGATTTGTCCGCAGACGTCACATCCCCGTTCCTTTTGAAGGCTGTCTGCAAATACGAGAATCAGGCCAAGGAAGGCGACGGCATATCCGCCTGCAATGTTGAACAGGGTGGAATGTCCGATGATTTCCGATACAATGCCATCCTTCAGGGCAGTCAGGCGGAAATCTGTCAGGGTAACGGCGAAGGCCTGCAGGCAGCTCCGGAGATGAATGATCCGGTCAAAATACCATCCGATGTTGACAATGACAAAGGTTCGCACGATGCGGAATATATGAAAGCCGCGCGATCCGGTATTCATCCGGAGCCTTGCGGCCAGCTTCTTCCAGAAAGGCTCTGTGAGATCGGAGAGTGCAATGACCATTCCGTTGTACAAACCCCAGAGAACGTAATGAAGCTGGGGGCCGTGCCAGATGCCAACCACGAAGAAGACCACCAGGTTGGCAATTCCGGCAGGAAGCACGCGTCCGAAATGTTTGCCGTTTTTCCCCATATGCTTCGTGCACCATTTGCCGAAATTCTGCATTGGCTTCAACAGAGCGAACGGATAGAACAGATAATCGCGCATCCACGCGCCGAGTGAAATGTGCCAGCGGCGCCAGAAATCTCCAAGGGAGGTGGAGAAGTAGGGCTGTCGGAAGTTTGGCGCAAGCTCGATGCCAAAGAGCAGGGAAACGCCGGAGATGATGTCGATGCCGCCGGAGAAATCTGCATACTGCTGGGCGGAATATAAGAGAATGGCAAACACAACGAGACTTCCGGGAAGGCGGGAAATGTCTCCGTCCAGAACCGAGGATATGCTTCCGACCAGCATATCCGCGATGGCATATTTCTTCATGAGTCCGAAGAGAATGAGGAGAAGAGCACGCTTGGTGCGATCGCCGTCCCAGTGATTCTCACGGAAAAACTGGGGCCGGAGCTTATCATACCGGCCGATCGGTCCCTGGAGAAGCTGCGGGAACCAGGAGACGAACAGGAAAAAGTGCAGAAAATTCCGCTCTGCCGGATACTTCCCGTTATACTGGTCAATCAGGTATGAGATGGCCTGAAACGTGTAAAAGGAAATTCCAAGCGGCAGAAGCAGTCCGGAAAAGGCAGGAATCAGTGCAGTGAAATATTTCAGCCATGCGAGAATGCCGAAGTTCAGAAGGAGAACGCAGGCAAGGATGATTCGCTTTTCAGAAGCAATTTTCTTCTTCGCCGTCTTGCGCTCTGCAGAAGAGGAAAAGCCGGCTTTCTTCTGCTTCTGATACGCGGCATCCCGGCCGGACAGAAGAAGTCCCCCGCCCCAGACCGTGAAGGCTGTGGTCAGCATAAGAAGAATGGCTTCCCTGCCGGAGAAGAGATAAAAGCCAAGGCTTGCGGCAAGAAGAAGGACCCACTGAAAACGGCCTGCTGCGCGGGAAATCCGCGGCAGCAGGAAATAAGCAGTCAGCAGTATTGAAATAAACAGAAAATATTGTAATGAGAACAGTTCCATAATAGTCGTATTCTACCATAGGAAGTGATGAAAGGAACTACCGTACCTCTTGCAAAACAGAAAGAAACGCGGCATAATATGACTGAATGAACCAAAGTAGTCATATTTAAGGAGACGCTGGCTTGGCTTTTACCGATTACGAAACCGAACAGCTCCGCAAGGCGTTGCTGAAGGAAACGAGACATTGCGCGGTCACGCTGGGAATGAAGAAAACCTCCGTGGATCAGCTGACGAAGGCGGTCGGCATTGCGAAGGGCTCGTTCTATAAATTCTACGAATCCAAGGAAATGCTTTTCTTCGCGGTTTTGGAGAACATTCACTCCGAGCTTTACGGAGTGGCTGACCATGCACTGAGTGAAACTGACCGCTTACCGCCGCCGGAGCGCGCGGCAAAGGCGGTTCTTGCCGTCTGCCGGCGACTGTCTGAAACCGGCGACATGGTTTTCATTGAAAACGATGCAAAGCTGCTTTTGCAGAGGCTGCCGGACGATGTCAAAAATGTCCATTACCACGATGACGAGACACACATCCGTCTGCTTTTGGAGAAATATGACCTTGTGCCGAATCGCGGCATCTCTTTGGCTGCCGCTACGGTGCGGGGACTGATCTTGACGGTTTCTCACAAGGAGCAGATTGGAGAACTGTATCCGCAGGTGCTGGAAACGCTGGTGTACGGCGCTTGCCGGGAGTTATTTAAATAAGCGGAAGGCCGCAGAGATGCGGCTTTTTCGAGATGCAGCGGTTAGCTTCTTCTAACGTCGTGGCTGTGTGTATCGGTTAGATTAATCTAACACCGAAAGGAATGATAGCGATGCAGGAACACAAGGACTTCTGGGACAAAAATGCCAATCGGTACGACCGCTTTATGCGAAAGGATCGGGCGGCGTATGAGGAGATGTATGAGCTGATCCGGCCGGTCGTGAAAGGGAAAACGGTGCTGAAGGACGATGGCGTGCTCATCGCGCCAACCTTCACCCATGCGGAAAATTCCTTTTCCGGCAAGGTCAGGGCATTTTTCATGAAGCTGGCGGGCTTTCCGCTGCACAGCAAGTGGACGAGCGAAGAATATCTGGCATTTCTGCGGCAAAACGGCTGGACGGTGCGGAAAAGCGCTGTGCTGAAAGCCTCATTCCCGCTGGCTTACACAGAGTGCGTAAAATCGGAGGGATGAACCATGCAGATATTGGAACACGGGCAGGAACATGGGCGGACGCTGCTGTTTTTCCCCTGCACGGCAGAGCCGGTGTGGGCTTTTGCCGACACGATCGCACAGCTATCTCAGAGCTGGCACGTTTTTCAGGTGGTGTATGACGGCCATCAGCCGGAGTACCCCGGGGACTTCACCTCCGTGGAGCAGACTGTGGATGAGGTGATCTCTTACCTGAAAAGCTGCGGCATCTCACAACTGGATGGGGCATATGGCTGCTCCATGGGCGGGGCTTGTCTGACCCATATGCTGGCACTGGGGAAAATACCCATCGGCCGAGCCATCATCGACGGCGGGATCACACCCTACCAGCTGCCCTTCTTGATGCGAAAGCTGCTGCTGGCGCGGGATGTGCTGTCTTTCAAAATGGCGGCAAACAGCCGAAAGATACTGGAAGCGGCTTTTCCGCCGGAGCGGTTTACCCCCGCAGGGCACGACCCCAAAAAGGAGTACGATGCCAT
>ERZ1026898.369-NODE-369-length-28922-cov-18.416185_pt1 | contig 28922 bp, 25 predicted proteins | sample MGYA00380178_ERZ1026898 | MGnify/ENA primary metagenome ERZ1026898 (study PRJEB33269, sample SAMEA4719814) | human gut metagenome | biome: human-associated habitat; feature: organic feature; material: feces | place: Cameroon | collected 2013-10 ...
GGATGCTTCCGCTTCTTGGAAAATGCTCTGGATAGAGCATACCATAAAGTCACTCGATTTTTTAGGACCTATTAGTTCCGCTTTTTACTTTCAAAACCGGAAGTAATAGGTCCGGTTTGATGTAATATTAGATGAGTCAACGCTGATTTTTCTGAAACGAATTTTTCTCAAAAAATTTGCTTGTTCAGCGGTCGTTAAGGCGCGAAACTAGCGCATTCTTGTGCTGAATACCTGCTTGCTGCGGATGCAAACGCAAAAACCTCCTGAGCAAAAAATAACCGTCTGCTTCAAGTTGAACTTGAAAACGGACGGTCCTGATTGCAAAATGATTTTCAAATTTGGAAAGCACGTTGAGAGGTTTCACAGTATCCGCAAGCAGGGCAGACGTATATACAATACGCTGCTCTTGCAAGCAATGTTTTCGTCTATACAAAAACATTTTTGCGTTGCAAAATACTTGTTGGGAAATCCCAAACCCTTGAACTGCATCCGATGGATGCAGGCTTAAAAAAGAACTTGGTACTCTTTTTTTTAATGGAAGATAGCACTTAGCACTGTAATCGTGAAGGCGTTTATCATGTCAGGGACGGCGAGGAAGCCGTAGCCGCTGTCAATATGATGGCAAGTAATGGAATCTGGTACAGATTCTGATTTTTAAATGCGAATTGAAATTCTGCATTGAAAAAGTACGTACTAGAAAATCCAAGGCCGTTAAACTGCACCTATTAGATGTAGACTACGCGATGGCACTATTTCTTTATGCAAGTTGCTGTCGCATTTTTTTGTAACAGTCCCGTTTTTTTCTAAAAAATGAGCCTGTTCCGACTGTTATAGATAAGATCGTGGCTGTTCAGTAAAGAAAAGTGGTTAGATGGATATAACTTGAAAAATCTTGAAAATTTATTCCAGTGAAAGAAAAAGTTATGACTGCTAAACTAACTACAGTGCTCAACCAAATCCCTCTGAACCGGGAGGGTGGGCGCAGACCGAACATTTGACTTTTCAGGAAAGGAGAAAGAAAATGAACATCAAACATCCCTTCGTAAAGCCCGAGATCGAGTGCACGCTGGCGGCGGGCTGCGCTGTGACCGGCGAGCCCTTCGCCATCGAGCTGGCCCACGTCAAGGGCCGTCTGACCATGGTGAGCGCCAAGCCCATAAAGGCGGGTGCTGGCGGCGGCAGCGGCGGCCTGAAGCCCGCCCTGACCAGCCTCGACCTTAGCGACGGCATGGACACTGGCCGCACCTACCACTGCCCCCACTGCGGCAACAAGAACATCGTCCGCTGCGGCAAGTGCCACGGCATCACCTGCTATGACGGCAGCGGCAGCTTCGTCTGCGTCCACTGCGGCAACAGCGGTGCCGTCTCCGGCACCATCCAGCGCATCGAGGTGCAGCGGGTGGGCGTCAAAGCCGAACCCGGTGTCAAGCGTGAGCCCGGTGTCAAGCGTGAGCCCGGCTACCCCAAGCGCGGCCCCCGCTGGTAATGGGGCGGATAATTTATTCCCTCGCCTACTTGTGTGGCGGAAGCGTATACTTGCATCAATCCGAGGGGGGACACCCCCTCGGAAAAAGAACATCAATACCGATAACGAAAGGAAAAACAACATGAAATCGTATATTATCAGCAGCTCCGACGTCAAGTATGAGACCAACATCAGCATGGAGGACACCCCCCTCGAGATCGTCAAGAACTTCTGTGAGGAAAACCCCGACGACGCCCAGTACATCTTCAGCAACGAGAAGGCTCATCAGCAGTTGTTGCGCGACGGCGAGCTCGATGAGGCCGTCTCCGTCTTTGAGCTTCGTGACGTTGAAGGCCACCCTGTCCGCGCGGAGTGGGGTGAGGCCCTCTGCCAGCAGCCCGACATCAAGGAGGGCATTGCTGAGCTGGAGGCCGAGGATATGCCCATCTGCTTCGTCTGCTCCGTTGTCGCCATCGTGGCTGCTCTGTAAGGAGGGATGAGAGATGGAAAAGTCCTTCCGCCTCGCCGAGAAGGCGGGTCACCTGCTGGGTGAGTGTCTGGGAGGTGCTGTCGTGACCACCTCCTACAGCCAAGATCACAATGACCTAATCTGGGAGCTGAGTGGCTACCCGATTTATGGCACCCACGGCACCGGCAAGGTGTACATCGTCTTCCCGGCCAAGACCTTCTATGTCCGCGCCGGGGATGTCAAGTACTGCCCCATGGCGCAGGACCAGGTGCGGCTGTGCCAAGGCAGTCTCGACAAGCCCCTGGCTCACCCTCATATCTACAGCGGCAGCGCGCACCCCTGTTGGAGCGAGGGAACTCGTGCCAGCGTCGCGGACTTCCTCGCCACTCTCATCGAAACATTGACCCTCTCCAACGTTACCTCCAAGAGCGTCAGCTATGGCCGGTGTGCCTCCGGTTTGCTGGGTGTAGGTCAGGATGCGATTTGCCACTCGGCTATGCAGATGAAGCGTGTCTACGCAGCTTTCCGCCCTCTTCCTATAGTAAAGGACCGCGTTAAGCTCACCCGCTACATCAACAACCGCTGGATAACGATAGTAAGTCGTTTCATGTGAGAGGAGGCGATTTTTGTGCATGTCAACGTCATTATTGAGCAATCCGTGGTGGACAAGATCAACACCGCCATTTACCGCTTCCCGGACATGGAAACCGGCGGCCAGCTTATCGGCAGCATCGGCAAAGATGCCATCACCGGAAGCTATACCGTTTACGTTGCCGACCTTTACCATGAGATCTCTCAGGTAGGCACCGGCAGCGGCTTCACCTTTCTGCCGAGCTATCAGTCGAATGCATATTTCTGGTGCAGCCAGAAATATGGCGGCAAGTTCCACATCATCGGAAATTTCCACAGCCATGCCAATTTCCCGGCGTTCTGGAGCAAGACCGATGATACCATGATGCGCCAGCTGAAGGGCGAGGCTCTATATATCGTCGCTTCCCCGAGTGAGGGCAGCTGGCTCTTCCGTTTCAGGGACGATGAGTTCGACTTCAGCGACGACTGCCGCGTCACCATCGCGGGCGGCGGCAGTGTGGACACCGCCATTGGCAAGGAGCTCATCGAGTCTCCCTACACTCGCCCGGAGGGCTCTGCAGCCGTTCAGTACACCGCCATCCCCCAGTACACCGGCGGCCAGACCAAAGAGCTGGCCAAGCGCTTCGATTACTCCATCGAGGCCTTCCACGACAAGCGCGTACTGGTAGTGGGCTGCGGCACCATCGGCAATTTGATGCTGGAAAGCCTCGTGCTCAGCGGCGTGGGCCGCATCACCATCGTGGATACGGACAATTACCAGATCGCCAATCTCCCTCGCAGCCCCCTCGTAGGCCGCGGGGCTCTCGGCAAGCCCAAGGCATTTGCGCTGGCGAAGGCTGCTGCCGAGAAAGCATGCTTCCCGCTCACCATCACCGGCATCAAGGCCGACATCTGCAAGCTGGGCTTCGGTTTTTTCGAGGGCTTCGACCTCGTCATCAGCGTGGTTGACAGCATGGCAGTCAGGCAGTACGTGGACAGGGGCTGCAAGGTCTATAAGACGGCCCACATCTCTGCGGGCACCGGCCTGCTCCAGAGCGGCTTCTTCGGCAATGTGATGTTCTCCCCGCCGGGCACCCACATTGACTACGCGCAGATGTTCGGCTCGGGCTGGCGTGCCCATGAGGAAAAGAAACGCTCCTGCGCCGAATATGAGGACACCACCCAGCCTCAGGTGCTGGCGTTCAGCTCCCGCATCGCGGGCCTTGCCTCTGATCTCGCCCTCAAGTGGCTGCTGGGCCGGATGGCCGACAAGAAGAGCGTGCGCAAGTACGTCCTGAAGAGCGCAGGCGAGGCCGTGGAGACCGATGCCGCCAGCTTCCAGCTCGTCACTTACCGTGAGCCCAGTGAGGTCGCAGAATCCCGCAGCGAGCTCTTCTCCCGTTTGGGCAAGCTGCCCACTCACTTCATTCGCTTCGACCGCCGTGAGCCCAAGAGTGGGCTCTACCGCCTCTTTCGCCGTGAGTTCGGCGATGAAAGCGAGAGCTATCAGCTGGATCTCGAGGGTCTGGCAATGGTCCTCCCGGTAGTCTACTGCAATCAGCCCGTCGCCTCTGTCAACGTCTGTGACGTGGACATAGTGGATGAGGTGCTCTTCCGCCTTCCGCCGAGACATGTCTATTCGGTTTTCACCGAGGACCGCGAGTATCTGGTGGAGCTCACCTTCGCGGACGCTGTTTAAAGGGGGGAGGTGAGGCCTGATGGTCCGAGTGCTGGCCCAGAAGGTGACGGGCAGCTGCCGCATGTGCGCGTCCTGCTCGGCAGTGACCAAGACAGGCTACCTCGTCAAGCGGGGCGGGGCAGAACTGTTCGTCTGTCAGAGCTGCTTTACGGCCCAGTTCGGGTCCGATTACCAGCTGGTGCGGTCCTTCGAGCCGGAGTCGCCACGGCCCGTTGTCCAGCCACGGCCTGTTGCCCGTCCCCGTCAGGTCGAGCCCCGCCCCCACCCGGCTGTCCGGCCTCGTCAGGTTGTCCGGGCCAGCCCGGAGACCGGCGGCAGCCGGGTGCTGAGAGAGCTGGCGGCCTTCGTCAATCAGGGCGTACAGATGCTGCGGGCGGGGCTCATTGTAAGCCTGCTTCTCCTCGTTGTGATGTATGGGGCCAAGGAGCGCCCCGCCATCCGCCCGCCCTACTACGTCCAGTATCAGCTGAACAAGGTGGAGCGGCAGGCCGTGCGGCTGGAAGGCAGCATACTGAAGATTTTTACAAAAGAGAGGTCATCATGATTCAAAGCGTAATGAACGCAGGCTTCAAAGCCCTGTCTGCGTGGCTGCTGTTTTTCTCGGCGGTGGTGCTGCTGTTTTTCATCGCGGCCAGCGTGGTGAACGCCATCAGCGGCAGCAGCCGCTTCAACACCGGCGAGATCATGAAGCTGCTCACCACCACCCTCGGCTTCACCGCGCTGTACGCAGTGCTCGACTACTTCCTGGTGTGACTATGAGTTGGGATGAACTGGAAAAGCGCCGGACGGCAGACATCGTGAGCCGCCGTCTGGGCGTATCTGCAGAGGAAACAGTATTCGTCCGGGACGGCTACGAGCTGACCCGCCACCTCCTGCAATGCGCCCGGCAGGGCCGCAGCCGGGTGGCGGCCATCTACCCGGTAGCCGAACAGCCCGCCCTCAGCCGCGCTGTGGCCGACGGCCTCAACGGCACCCGTCCGCTGCTGCTGAACCAATTTATCCGGCCCCTCCGCTGCCGGTATCTTCAGCTGCCGGGCCGTTACGGCGGCATGGTGGCGGAGCTGGAATACCTCAGCCCGGAGCCGGAACACGCACGCCGGATGGCAGCTATGGAAGCCGCTCTCAGCCGCGCCGCTGCCGACATCCGAGGCGCCGCAGGCCCCCGCGCCCCGGACTGGGCCCGGGCCTACGCCGTGGTGGACTATGCGGTGCGCCATTGGCGCTACAGCGAGGACGGCGTCTGGAGCTACACGGCCTATGGAGCGCTGGTGGACCACGCAGCGGTGTGCATGGGCATCAGCCTGGCCACCCTGCTGCTGATGGAGCGGATGGGCGTGCCCTGCCGCTATCTGCACGGGTACCGCCGGGAGGGCGGCACCGTCGGTCACGGCTGGAACCTCATCTATTGCGGCGGGTGGTTTCATCTGGACGTCACCGACGCCGTCACCTCCCGCGACCCGCTGGCCTTCTGGGGCGTCACGACCATGACCGATCGCTCTCTGGAGCCGGGGCTTACCCTGCCGGGGCCGCTGCGGTGCCCCTGTCCGCCGGACTTTATCCGTCAACACCTCAGAAAAGGAACGATGCTATGAAATACACTGACGAAGAATGCGAACGAATCAACCACAATTACCAGATCGCCGTGCGTAACATGAACGACCGCGCCTGGAGCGCGATGCTGGACAGCGAAAAAATAGCAAGCCTTCAGGACGTCGAGAACAAATTGGCCATGGATGCGGGCCGTATCCCCTCCGAGGTCGTCACGAAGGAGCTGGCGGGCGAGTACGGCGCGCAGGACGGCAACACCCTCATCATCGACGCCCAGAGCCTCCAGAAGGACGACTTCCGCGAGGTGCTGGACACCCTTTACCACGAGGATGCGCACGCCCGGGACTGGGTGAACAGCGTTTTCAGCGACCGTCAGGCCGCACTCTCGCCCGAGGAGCGTCAGGCCCTCGAAGCCCGGATGACGCCGGTGCCCTCTGCCGAGAAGGATTTCAACGGTTACTGGAACCACCCGGCCGAGGTCAACGCCCGGGCCACAGGCAAGGCGGGCGTGGAGCAACTGCTCAGCGACCAGCAGGTGCTGGCCCAGTATGACGCCTCTCACAAGGCGACGAACCAGATCCTCCAGACCTACGACACCGTGGACCTGAGCAGCGTCGGCGCGGCGCAGGAGAAGGGCTCTGCCGCCCCTGCGGAAACGGCTGCGGAGGCCGTCGGCCACGGCGCTGAGGCTGCTCAGGGGCAGGACCACAGCGAAGAGCATATGCGCTGAAAGGGGAGAGACAGATGCTGTTCAAGATGACCGAGCCGGAGGTGAAGCCCATCTCTCCGCCCTCCGAGCTCACCCTGCCATGCCGCGATGCCCGGGGCAGCCCCCTCCGGCTGGGCCTCGGCGATGAGATATGGCAGGGCCACATCCTTGTCACCGGCGGCACCGGCAGCGGCAAGACCACCGTCATTCGCCAGCTTCTGGCCCGCTGCCGGGACATCTGGCCGGAGGCCAGCTTTATTGTGCTGGACGTCAAGGGCGATTATATCCCCTACCGCCGGCCCGGCGACAAGGTGTTCTCGTTTTACGGCGGTGAGGACGCCTTCCGGTGGAATATCCTCGAGGAGGCCCGGGCGTCGCCACACCCGGAGGATGAGCTGGATGAGATGGTGTCCGTGCTCTTCTCCAGCCGTGTGAACACGGCTGGCCAGAATCATTTCTTTGTGGACGCTGCCCGGCAGGTCTTTTACGGATATCTGCTGGTGGCCCTTCGGCAGTGGCAGTGCCGCCCGGGGCGTCCGGCCCCGACTCACGCCGAGATGGCCTCGTGGCTGAAGAAATGCACCCTGGAGCAAATGCAGGACAGACTGAACTTCGAGAAGGATGAGCTCGGTGGAGTTACATCTCTCCTCAAAGGCCGCGAGGCTGCGAGCATTTTGAGCGAGGTGCACCTCTTCGCCCACGACTTCTTCCGGGGCGCAGGGGACGGCCGCGACTCGGTTGCGGAGTTCCTCACCCATCCGGGCCGGGCACTCTACCTGCAATACGACGCCGCCCGGGCCGAGAGCGGCAGGCTCGGGTGCAGCATCCTGCTCAACCGCGCCATCACACAGCTCCTCTCCAAGGACTGGTGCCGCCGCCGGGTGGTTTTCATTCTCGACGAAGCTGCCAGCCTCGTCGCCGACTACGGCCTCGAACGGCTGCTGGCTCTCGGCCGTGCGCAGGGGGCGCGGGTGCTGTGCGCCTTCCAGAACCAAGATCAAGTCGAGGCGATGTTTGCCGGCCGGCCCTCCATGCAGAGCGACGCCAACAACGTGCTGTCCCAGTTTTCAAGCGTGATGGCATTCCACCCTAACAGCAGTCGGGACGTGGAGTTCGCACGGGACCGGCTGGGCAAGACCGATATGATAGTGACGACCTTCGGGCTCTCCCGGTACGAGCCGCCCCACGCGGCCGCAGTGCAAGACTGCCCGGTGACAGCCCGCCAGTTGATGGCGCTGAAGGCGGGCGAGGCCTACGTCCGCCTGCGGGACTACGCCCCCGCAAAAGTCTATTTCGAAAAGGAGCAGTGCGATGGAAAATGAGCTGATGAAACTCTGGCAGGTGCCCCGCAGCAGCTGGCTCGTCTCGGGGCAGGATGAGCCTGCCCGGGCGGCCCTCCTGCAGGCAGAGCTTGCCCGCCGGGGCCTGCGGGTGATTGTCGCCACCGAGGAGGCGGTGCCCGCCGCTGTGCAGGCGGCACGCAGAGTGGGTTTCAAGCGCCTGCGGACGCTTCCGGCGGCAGGGGAGGAGTACTTCCCGGCCTTCACTCCGGGCCGCGCCACAGAGCGCGAGAGCCGCCTATTAGAGCTTCTGCGGGTGCAGGGCTGGGAGGAGGCCGAGGTCGGAAAGGCCAACGCCTACCTCGACTTCATCCTCGGGCTGGACGAGACGGTACACCGCGCTCCGCCCCAGCTGGATATGAAGCTCCTGCAGAAGTACCGGGGCGTCTTCGGGGTGGAGCGTGCCCTGTGGAAGCTGGGCCTCGATGAGGACACCCGCCGCATCTGGCTTGAGGCCTACGCCGAGTGCGCCTCGGCAGGCCCGAGGATCGAAAACTTCCTGCGGGGGCTGGAAGCCTCCCTCCATCTGGACGCGCCGCGCGCGGCCAGCCTCTCCCGCCTCGGCCCCGGCGAAGCGGCCCTCGTCCCGGTACCCGACACCATGAACCCCCGCCAGCGGGCAGCCCTTTTTCAGCTGCTGGTGTGGGACATCCGGGACATCCGGGACGCCGGGGGCCTCATCGCGCTGGACGTCATCGAGGGGGGACGCAAGTGGGGAGAGGAACTGGCGGGCCTGCTGGAACAGGTGATGAGCCGAGCCTCCGTCACCCTCTACTGCGATGACCTCTTTGCCCACGAAGAGGCACTGGTTCGCCGGATCAAGGGCCTGTTCCGGAACGCCGTCTACCTTTACCACAGCGAGATGTCCAGCTGTGAGGCCATCAGCGCCCAGTTCGGGAAAATCGCCGTCATCCACCCGGTCTACAGTCAGGACCGCGACCGCCGTCTGCGGAACAACCGCCTGATCGATAAGATGCTGGGTACCGACCGGGTGGACCACTACACCACCCCTGCCCCGGTCTATGAGCCGCTCTTCCGGCCAGAAGAGATCAACCGGCTGGAGGGCAGTTGTCTCGTCAAGACGCGGGAAGATGCCTTTATAACGGAAATAAACGGAGGTGTGCCATGAATCAGCGGAGAGGATACTGCCTCAGCGCGGCCATCATAGCGCTGGATCTGCTGCTGACCCCCTTTGGTGGCTGGCTGGCCGCAGCGGCGTCCCTCGTCTGGGTCGGAGGCCTCGGCGAGTGGGCAGCCCGGAAGAAACTGGGGGCCGTGCCCTGTACGGGGGCTGTCAGCCGCAGCCAGCGCCGTCTGGAGGTCTGCTATCGCCGCGTCATGGCAAAGGCCGGAGAGAAACTCCCGCCCTTCTGCGGTGAGGTGGAGATTTACAGCCTCCCCGGCCAGCAGATGAACGGCGCAGCCTTCGGGCGCAGCATCGGCATCACCGAGGGGGCGTTGCAGCTGGACGACTACACGGTGGAGGCTATCATCGCCCACGAGCTGGGCCACATCGCCCACGGAGACGCCGTCCTGAACATGGTGCTGACGGCCAACATCTTCAGCCTCGTGGCTTTGCTGTTTGTCTGGCAGCTGGCCCTTGGGGCGGTGTTCTGGCTTATCGTGCTGGCCGTGGCCCTCTGCGGCGTCCGGTTCGGCTATGTCTCGTGGATGCTCACCGACCGGCTGTCCGGTCTGCTCCAGCGCGTCTGCGAAGGTTTCCGCAGCGTCTGCGTGGCCCTCGTCCAGATACTGGCAAGAGCGGTCGGCCGCAGGGGCGAGCTGCAGGCCGATGCCTTCGCCGTGGAGCTGGGATATGGCATACCCCTCTCCTGTTTCTTACAGCGCTTTGCCGACCCGCCTCAGCCCGGCCGGGACCTCTTTGATGTGCTATACAGCACCCACCCCGACAGTGCCCTGCGGGCGGACCATATCCGCCGTCGGATGCAGCAGGACACCCTGACCCTCCGATGAAGAACGCTATAGCCCGTCCGCTGCGCGATGCAGTGAACGGGCTGTTTTTCTGGATGGGTCAGAGAATCCCCTCTCCGGCTTCCTCCAGATTATGGGCAAATAGCTCCTCCACGCCCAGCTGCTTGGCGAGCGCCTGAACTTCCTTGTATCGTTTCGACGCCTCTTCGTTGTCTCCGCCATGCTTGCATGCTTCGATGAGATACAGCAGGGCCTGCAGCTCGTACAGGCGGCTGTCGCCGCGCTGCGAGTTGTGGCGGCGGCGCTCCAGCAGAGTCTCGAAGGCCTCTTTCTCGGGGACATGGTCTCCCAGCGCGCCATAAGCAAGGCCGATGTTGCTATAAGCGCCGGTGCTGCATCTCTCGGAGATATCGAGGGCCTGCCGGCTCCAGCGCAGCTGCCGTGCGGCCTCCTGCCGGAGATGCTCCGGCTCGTTTTTGCCCCGCACACCGGCGCAGTAGGCCAGATTGATGTAGGTGCGGAAGGTGTCCGAGCTGTGGAACGTGAACCGCTCTTCACGCAGCCTTGCGGCGTACTCGTAGCAGGTACGCTGGCGGTCGTCATAGTCACGTTTATCTGTCCGATCTGCCCACACGCTGTCCTCGCCAAAGGCAAGCGCGTCGGCATGGCAGGTCAGCTCCCGCAGGGTCTCCCGGTCCTCGGGGCTCACCCCCCGCAGCAGGAGCTTTCCAACATCGCCGTATGCCCGGCCAAGCGTCTCATAAATGGAGGCTGCGGCACTGGGGTTTTGCTCCAAAGGGCCCAGCTCATTCAGGCATTCCATCGCTTTTATGGCGGCGTCGAACTCCTCCGGCGGCTGCTTCCGGTCCCGGAAGATGAGTGCCCGGTTCTCATACAGCTGCGGCAGCGTCCAGTGCAGGGCGGGCTGCGCCTTTTCCGCGATGATCATGGCGTTGTTCCACTTCGCAGCCTTCTTGAAATCGGCAAGTCGGAAGTACAGGCTCGCGGCGCGGTAGGCCCAGAGCTTCTTCTGCGGGGTGTCGAGCCGGGCGTCCGGGTCGGACTTTCCCAGCACAGCGGAGTAAATATCGGCGGTGCTGCGCCGGTCGGCGGGTGTCTCCTGAAACTCCCACAGTCCGTCCAGAAAATGGGCGTCGTCCTCTCCGTCAGCCCCCGGCTCCCGCAGGCTGCACAGCTTGCGGATGAGGGTGTGGGGGACAAGGTACTCGTCTTTCCCGCTGCCCGTGCTGTTCAGGTAGCGCAGATCCACCAGCGCGTGGAAATCCCTGTCGTCCGGCCGCAGGCCGCAGGCGTTGAGGAACAGCTCCCGCGAGATCCCGCTCTCCCCGATGAACATGGCGCGGTGCAGCAGGGTCCGCATCGGCGGGGTCAGCTTCGCCAGCCCGAACAGGGTGGTCAGGTTCTGCAGCACGGTGCCGCTGCGGCTCTCGCCGTCCTTTTCGCTGGGGATGAGCATTTCCAGACTGTTGTCCCGGATGGTTTGGCCCTTGCTCAGGTCCTCGGCGATCTGCCCGGCCGGGATGTGGGTGAACTGCATCAGGGCGGCCACCATGGTGACGGTCATGGTGTGGCGCTCCACCAGCCGGAGGATATGTCGGAGGGTGTCGTCGTCCGAGTCCGGCAGCCCCCGGGAGCCGTCCCGCAGGATGTCCAGCAGGACGTCTTCCTTCAGGGAGTTGATCTCGAAAAAGCGCCCGCCCGCCGCATGTTCCAGATTCTGCCGCGTGGTCAGCAGCAGGCGGCAGGGCAGGGCGCACAGCTGCTGGTAGAGCTGCTGCTCCAGACTGCCGCTGGCGCCGGTCAGCTCGGCCCAGGACGAGGCCTCATCACGGTCAAAGTTGTCGATGACCAGCAGGTCCAGCTCCGAGAGGTTCTCGCACAGCAGCTTTTGCACGTCCCCAATCAGGTCGGGCCCGCCGCGCTCCACCGGCATGGCATGGGCGAAGGTGTCGGTGTACAGCGCCTCCAGCGTGCCGGGAAAGCGGACGAAGTACGTCCGGCTCAGCGGGTGGCGCTGCTGCCATCCGTGGGCGGCGGCGAGGGCCAGTTTGGTCTTGCCCATGCCCGCAAAGCCCCACAGCACATGGGGGTTCCGCTTTTCGTTTTCCAGTTCGTTCAGCAGGTTCTTTACGTCCTCGTCGCGGCCCTTCACCTCGCCATTGTTCAGCGCGCCTGCATTCTGGGCAAGGCTCCATACCGGCGGCGTCAGGCGGCGGCGCCACTCATCCATCTGCCGCGCCATCTCTTCCAGCGTGATGCGTTCTTCGGGGGCTTCCTTTGCGGCAGCGGTCAGCAGCGCGTTCACCTGAGCCAGCAGGGAACCTTCCAGCCCGGAAGGTCTTGCTTGGCTTGCGGTCAGCGTCACATCCCTTTCCAGGAAGCTCAGGTCCCGCTCCAGCCGCAGATTGCGCGCCGCTGTAGGGTCCAGCAGGGCATAGAACAGCCGCCCCACCGCATAAACGTCGGACGCCGGGGTCGGTGTCCCGCCGTTTTGCAGCTCCGGTGCACGGAAGCCCGGTGTGCTGAACACCTCGCTCTCCGGCCCGGTCTCTTCGTCCCAGCCGCTGCCGAAGTCCAGCAGGGATACTGCCAAAATCGTGCCATCGGACAGGCTGCCGTCCACAAAGAGATTGCCTGCGCTGATGTCGCCATGGATGCAGCCGCTGCCATCCTCATCGCTGTGGATGCGTTTCAGGTTCGCCAGCAGGGCGCAGAACAGATCCACTGTCTTTGCGAACTGCGGCACAGAATTTCCGCAGCCCGGCCGTCCGTTGCCGAAAGGATGATCCGGGTTGCAGGGCTGGGCGGCTTCTTCCAACAGATCTTTCAGCCAGAAGCCCTGCCGCTCGGTAAGGCACTCCATTTCCAGAATGCAGCTGTACGGCGGCGTGCAGGGGTCTTTTCCCGGCAGCTGGATCGACCGTACCGAAAGCTTTCGGTCCACCGGCACCGTGAGCCGGGTGCGCTGGCGGCTCTGCTGCCCGACGCGGATCTCGCGATTGGCCCGCTCGTCAAAAAGCGTCTGCATCTTTTCAATTCTTTTTTTACGCTCCGGGTCATTCTCCGGCAAGGCTGCGGCTTCCTCCGGCAGAACAGCCCCGCCCACCCGGACATAACCCTGCCGTGGGAAATGCTCCTTGAGGATGACCGGATACATCTGCCCTTCTTCCTGCGCCTGATAGAGCAGCGCAAAGCCGCCCGACGTGATGTACTTTTGGATCGTAAACCGTCCGTTCTCTGTGCACAGCACTGTTCCATCGGGCAGAGGCACACGGCGCGTCTCTTGCTGGTCCCACATGAAAAGCCCTCCTCCGTTTGGATATTCTGGCTTTATTATAGCGTATCCTCCAAAATATTCCAAGGCGGTGCCGCGCCCTTTCTGCCCTGCGCCAAATATTTATTCCCGTAGAAGCTGCCGGGCCGCTCTGCTATGCTTTGAAGCAGAAAGCCGCACTTCCGGCGGCTTTTTTCCGGACATGAGAAAGGAGAACTCTATGAACGCAAGTATCGAAGAAAAAAAGGCTGAGGCCGTTGAGCGCATGAAGCTGTGGGGCATCTACCCGCCCATTATCAAGTGCTTTGAGCAGGAGGGCATCGTTTCCGAGAGCGCTCCTCCGCTGGGCACCTGCAGCCAGCTCGAAGGAGAGCAGCTTGAGCGCGTCAGAAAATTCGAGGAAAATTACAACGCGGTCGTTTATCATGTGATCCACAGCTTTACGAATATCGGTGAGCTCGAGAGCTATCTGTTCGTCAGCGACCGCCCGGATGAGTGGGAAACGGACCGTAAGGACCTCAAGTCCGGGCAGCCGCTCGCGTGGGTCTACAACTACGATGAACCCGACTGGCCGGAGCTTGGGTATATCGGTGTTTCGCTGACGATGGCTGCGGGCCTCCGCAGAACCTGGTAAGGAGGGATATTTCTATGTATCACGCTGATCTGCACACTCACACCATCCATTCCGACGGCGAGTATACACCCGCGCATCTGGGCTTGATGGCTCTTCAAAGCGGCATCCGGTATCTGGCGTATACCGACCACAACTACAGTTATTCCCCCGCCGAGCTGAGCGACCTTCGCCTGCAGTTCCCTATACTGCGCATTCTGCGCGGCTGCGAGTTCAGCTGCTTTTATCGCACCGCCGACCAGCGCCGCGTGGAGATCCACATCGTGGGCCTGAACTTTGACCCCGACTGCCCGGAGCTTCAGGCTGTGCTGCGCCGCAACCAGCCCGACCGCCGCAGCTACGTTACCAAGATCCTGAACAAGCTCGACGCGCTGGGCGTCGGCATCGGCACCTACGAAGACCTCATGGCCTTCTGCAACGGCCCGCAGCATCTTGGCCGAATGCACATTGCCCGCAGCCTTGTGGCCCACGGCTATGTCAAGACGGTGGATGAAGCGTTCGACATATACATCGGCAGCTTCGGCCAGCGTCTGGCCTATGTCGAGTCGGAGCTGGACTATGCACCCATCGAGGACGTTCTCTCTGCCCTGCAGAAGGCACAAGGCATCGCCATTCTGGCGCACCTGTTCTTCTACCCGCTGGACGATGCCGAACAGCACCGCCTGCTGCGCACCTTCAAAGCGCTGGCAGGCCCCTGCAGCGGCATGGAGGTCTACTATGGCCGCTACACCGACGAGCAGCGCTGTCATCTGGCCGCACTGGCGGCGCAGTACGACCTGCTGCCCTCGGCGGGTTCCGACTTCCACGGCCCCGGCGACGGCAACGCCACCCATGACGGCGGGCTGGGCCATCACTTCCCCGCTTCGGTCTACGAAGCGCTGGAAGCCCGTCAGCGCGAGGTCTACGGCGTCGTTCATGACTAAGCGTTAAGCACAACATATCAAAAGGCCCGGGAGCTGTTTCTTCGCAGCTCCCGGCCTTTTCTGTATCCTGCTTTATCGTTCCAGCCGTCGGCACCAGTCCTCTGCCGTTGCCAGCATCTCATCCATCGAAATGCGCTGCTCCGGGTCCGGTGCTGTCGCCCGTAGCAGCAGGCGGTTCACCTCTGCCCGCATCTCCTGCGGGAGGCCGGACGGGACACTCTCGCCCGCGGTTAGGGTTTGGGTGTTATCCAGGAAACCCAGCGGACGGTGCAGCCTGACATTGTGCACCGCGACCGGATACAGCATACTCAGCAGCAGCCGGCCGGCCGAAAAGACATCGGTCTTTTCGGTGACAGGCCCCGAGAACAGCTCCGGCGCATGGAAGCCCGGCTCAGCCGTCGCGGGCATCTCATTCTCGCCGATCTTCCGCACGGTACTGACATCCGCAAAGGACACGCCCTGAATGCGCCCTTCGGCAAGGCTTCCTTCCACGAAAAGATTGCCGCTGCTCAAGTCTCCCATGATCCACCCTGCACGGTGCAGCGGACGCAGCGCCAGCAGGGTGTCCCGGAAGATCTGCATGGTAACAGCGGCTGCCGGTACCGCACAGTTTCTTCGGGGGACAAAGCATTCTTCCTGTTGGCGTAGGTTTCCGAAGGGATGCGCCGGGCCGTTGGAGTTGGTGCATTCCCGCATCAGCACCTGCAGCGGGAATCCCTGCTCTGCGGTCATGCCGTCCATTTCCAGAAAGGCACAGTAGGGCCACTGCCATTCGGTGCCGTCCGGCAGGACCAGCGTACCGGCGGGCAGCACCGGCTTTTCCGGGATGACGCATCGGACACTGCCGCAAAGTTCCTGATTCATGCGCTGCTCCTGCTCTGCCTGACGGCGCAGCCAGAGATAGGTGCGGCTCAGCTTTCTGCTGTCGGGCGGTTCCTGCTCCCAGCCTTTCAGCGCGGGCGCACCGCGCAGCCGCACCCAATGGCTGTTGAAGAACTCTTTCAGCACGACGGCCTGACCGGTCGTTTGGCTGCGCACCTCGTAGAACAGGGCGTTTTTGTTTTCTGCAAGCAGATCCTGCAGCACGAACTCTTCTCCGTTCAGGAACGACAGGATCGTTCCATTCGGCAGCGGCTCGCGCCGCATCTTTTTCCAGCGTATCATCTCGTAAACCTCCTGTGTGCGGGCCGGCGGATTTGGGCTGCCGCCGGTCTCCGCACGAATTCAAGCGAAAAATGGAAATTCCTTCTAAAATTTCTCCCGAAGATTTGTGCTGATTGGCGAATGGATTTTCCATTCCGGGTTGTTTATAATGGAGACCCGGACCTGACATGTACAACCACATTCTACTTTTTGAAATATCCTTCTGCCATGGAATAAATTTTTGTGCCGGGGCCGCACGGTTTTTCGCAAAAGGGAGGGATCTTATGCCGAAATTGGAGACATTTTCAGCGCTTCTGGAACAGGAGACACAGAAGTGGATCGACGAGGAGATCAGCAAAGGCAATGACGCATGGAACGCCCGGCGCTCCTTCGACGGCCTTTCCAACATCCATTGGGACATGGTCACCCAGTCTGCTGCACAGATCAAAGAGCATCTGGCCTACTCCGGCCAGAACATGACGCAGGGCATATTTCTCTGCAGATGCATCCAGAAGCACCGCCCGGAGCTTCTCCAAAAAAGCGATGGTACTATGGCAGAGGCCGCCGACCTTGTCAATTGCAAGCCGGAGGAGCTGCAGCCTTGGCCAAGCGCCACCATCAAGATCGTCGCCAAGAACCTGAAGCGCCTGTGCCTTGCGGAACTCGGCTGCGAAGACCCCGGCACCGCATGGGACTCCATCCTCAAGCGGGATGTAGCCTACCGCCGCGCGGGAAACCGGCAGGAAGCCTATCACATTGCCTTCCTGCTGAACATGACGACCGGAGAAATGCAGCGCTACTTTTTCCTCACCCGTCAGGAAGCGTTCAGCCTGCGCGACCCGCTGGATATCGTATGCTTTGCCTTCAAGCTTTTTGATGCGAAAAAAGAGCATGCGGATTCCTTCCGCTGGCGGGATGTGACCGATGTTCTGCAGGGGTATCTGACCGCCTGCAAGACCGCCGACGCAGCGGCAGAGCAGCCCGTCCACCACTTCTCCCAGAAGAACGGCAGCACCCGCCTTCTGGGCCGCGATGCCCAAAAGCTGCAGGACGCCATGCACCGCGCCAACGATCTTGCCATCGACATCCCCGCTCTACGACATGATCTGCAGGAGTATCTTATCGCCCATCGCCGCAATCTTACGGAGATGAAACTTGAGCGGATTCACCCGGAAAAGCTCCCCCCGGATCAGAGCCGCATTGAGATCTGCATGGGCTACCCGTATTCCCACACCGTCCAACGGGAATTGAGCATTCTGGTCGGTTATCTGCTGGTGCTGTATGGCCGCTGGAACACGGTGGTTAAGGCGGTATACCCCAAAAAAGAGCAGGAGCGGCGGGATAAATTGCTGCTTTCCTCTGAAAAAGGCGCTGCACCGAAATTGTTCTCTGCAGACGATTTTATGGACGTTCTCAGCCGGGCAGGCCGGGAATCCCTTGAGCCGCTGAAAGAAGCGTTTCAGGAAAAGCTGGACCCGGACTCTCTTCAGGAACCTTCTTCTGCGGCCATCAAGCCACAGGAAACCGCTTTTCTTATAGGCCAGTGGCTGCTGCGCATCACGCCGCAGAGTTTTGCGAGTCCGGATGATTTTGAAACAGCGGTACAGCCCTTGAACGACTTCCTGTTTTGCATAAATGGGCAGATTGATGGTTCATTTTCTCCTGCTTCGAGCTATCTGGAAAGCGCCCGGAATACCAGTGCTGCGATCTGGAGCCTTACCGGACGCATCCACTGCAAAAAATCGCTCGATGCTCTCATCGATCACGGCCCGGATGCCGTCTCTCCGGGGGCATCCGACTGGGCCAAATATCTCCGTGAGTTGGGCAAGAAGCTGTGCAGGGTGTCGCGTGATCCGGAAAATTTCCATGACCGCGAACTCTGCGGCACTCTGAATCAGGATCAGCACAGTGGCCTTCAAGCTGTACTCACCTCTGTTTCTACCTACGATTCGTGCCGAGATTCCTGTTCCGAAAGTAACAGCGAGGCCAAGCGCTATAGACACATTCAGAACCATCTGGAAATGGGCCTGCCGAATCTCTGTTACAAGATCGAGGCTACTCTGTACGACTATTCTCCGAAGGCTGAGAAGTACGCTGCAAGAATAGGGCTGCCCGCTGAAAAAAAACTTGACGGCTGGCAGGCAAAGAATGCTTTGGGCAGCAGGCTGCTTTCCCGTGAGGACATTCTGCAGCTGTTCTTTTTCCTCATTCTGGCCATCTATGACTGTTACACGACAGATGTCGGCAAAGCACCGGAACGCGCATGGCTCAAGGCTATGCGCGATAAAGCCGAAGCGGAACTGAAAGAGTCGAGCGGCACCACCGGAAGCTTTTTCGAAGACGCTTTATTTGCCAGCGTTTTTGTCGAGCTCGAGGGCCTTTGGAACGAACCGAAGTCTGGTACGGTCACGCCGGACCAGTCTACGACCATCTGCCGCATTTACAACTTCCTGCTGGACAGTCTGTCCGATGCCAGTGGGACCACTTGGCACAGTATTTACTACCCCGCCTATGCAGACCGGTTCTATGTGCTGGCCGGTGCGCTGGCCACGGCTGTGCCGCAGTCCCGCCGGACACTGGGCCTTATGATGGGTGTTCACCGCCAGAAAAGGCCGAAACCCGCTGACAAGAAAAAAGTTTCGACCAAAGGCACCCGCGCCGCCCCAAAAAACTGAAAACTTATTCCTTAGATTCCCTTCTTTTCCCTGTGCTACACTCAAATCGCCGCAGGATCGGGCCAAAATTCTGGCTCTGCGGCGGTCGAAGGTCACACAAAAAGGAAGGGAGTTTTTTATGTGTTTTTTTCTGCATGTCCTGCCGGAGGTCGTCTCCGCGGTGTTTTCGTTTCTCGTGGAGTGGTTTTTGTTCCAGGAACAGCCCCTGCTGTATGGCGGGGCACTGTCGCCCGTTGTCACAGCCTTTCTCTACACAGTCCTGCTGGCGGTGGTGTGGCTCCTCCCCATCTTCTACGATGCCTGCCGGGAAAAGGGCGGCATCGCGGTCATCGCACTGAATCTGCTGCCCACCGAGATCATATTCGGGGGCGAGTTCCTTTACCGCCTGCCCCTCGCCGGTGCTGCCGTGCTCATTTTATGGGGCGTCGCAGCGTGGCTGCTGTGGTATGAGTGCTATGACCGCAATGTGAACGCATGGAACAAGGGCAAGCGCGGTATCGAATACAATATCATCCGCCGCAGGAACCGCCGGATCGCCGTGCGGTGCTTCGTGCTCATCACCTCGCTTCTGCTGCTGATCCCCAGCCTGTACGGCATTCATGTGCTCCGCGCCGATCAGGCCCGGACCGTGACAGCTTTTTACGAGACCTATTATGAGACCGATTCGTCCTTCCTCGTCGATCTGGAAGTCAGCGGTCTGCTCGGCAGTCTCTGAACTGACCCGCGCAAAGAAGGACTCCTTCCCGGATGGAAGGGGTCCTTTTTTCTATATGGGCTGTCTGGACAGCAAAAACCGCTGCGGCACTTCCCTTGGATGCCGCAGCGGCTGTCGAACTTTATATTTATTATTTCAAGGAGGAAAAGTCATGTATGAAAACCAAAGCAATTGAAGGGAATTTTATCATCTATGGAAACGGTTTCTATCTATAAAAGGAGGGCAGGCAAAATATGTACAAACGAGTTCAACTCATCATATGGCTGAACCTTCAAGGGGGACCGTGGCTAGGACTGCCTATTCGGTTCGATGCGATCATGCGCGTCATACGGCAATGCGCCTCCTTTCTTTGCATTTTCTCCCCTCGGGGAGTATGGCTGTATTATACATTTTCTTTTGCGGCCTGTCAGGTGGAATAAATTTTTTGTTTAGAAACGCTGCTTTTCTTCCAACGCTGATACTCGCCGTGCAACACATTACTGTAATCTTACACAAAATATATCGATAGTTCCATCCGAAAGCGAGAAAAGTTGAAAACTTCAGCACAGAGAGTTTGAAGTGGCCTAAAAACAGAAAATCTGATTTGAATGGAAAAGATGGGATTTCATTTTCCTCATTGCGATTTAAAAAAAGAACTTCTGCATATTATAGGCGAGAAAGAACAGGAACGGTTCTGTAGAGATGTCTGCTTCTCTGCGCATAAGTAAACATTTGAACTTGGAGTTGTTCTTGAGAACACCAAAGATGCCGTTAACCTAAATCGAATGGTTCATACTCGGAGAACACTACGTTCAGAAGCAAGATTCTCGAAAGAGGATTTTCTGCACACTAGGACTTCTTTATTTTTCTCTGGTTTACAGGTTTGAAACAACTTTCCTGAAGTGTACAGCCGGAGTAGTCTCATAAAGGTAATAATTCGTGATCGTAATAAATCTTGCATCTTTCTTTGAACTGGAACGGGTGCAGTGGGGCCTTCTCTCTCCGCCACGGGGAAAACCATCGGTGTGTTTCAAAGACGCAGTAGAAAATATTTTCAGGTGAAAAGGCAGTGTTTCTATGTTGCTGACTCGAATTTGCGGCCACTCAAACCAATGCCGTCAAGCCGGTGAGGATAGGGCGATTTTATTTGTCGGAGAGTAAGTGCACGGTTTCTGCACGGATTTTGCACGGTTTCAAAACGTGCAGAGGGTGCTTTTCGTTGCAAAATCCGACAAAGGGTGCAGAAATTACCGGGTGAAAAATCACGTTGCTTTGATTAAAAATAACGATAACTCGAAACTTCCATAAATTGAGACGAACCGGCGGCTTGCTCTCTTAATCAGTGGGCCCAGGGTTCGAGTCCCTGGAGGTGCACCACAACAACAAAATCCGAACTTTTTTCCGATAGGGGAAGGGTTCGGATTTTTTGTGTTATGCAGACAGTAGATATGAAAATAGCATGCGTTGAGTTTAGAAGAACTGGGCATGACGAATCCGCACTTTACATCCATTGACCAGTACCGCAATGCGGATCTGCTGGCTTACCGCCGCTATGATTCCGAGGATGGGGAAGAATTGCTGGTGCTGTGCAACCTGACGGAACACGAAGTGCCCTATGACCTGCCGGAAGGCTGGGCAGGCGCAGAGAAGCTGCTGGGGAACTATCCCGACAGAAACGATGCCCTGCGCCCGTATGAGTGCCTGATCCTGACAAGTGGCATAAGCTCTGTTTCTTAAGTTGTTTTTTCAAAACAAAAAACAGGGTACGCCCTGAATAAGACGCACCCTGCCAAAGCCCACAGACAACAGCAGTATGTAACGACAAAGCAAAAGACCAGAGTTGTAAAGCCTTTTCGGCTAAGTAACTCTGGTCTTTTTGTTGGAGCTTGTGCAACAGCCCCTTTTTCGTTGTTTGGATGATGAGCCTGCTCCGACTGCCAGAGGCAGGCTCGCGTAAATTATTCGCCCAGATGCCAGATGTCGCGGTCGTACTCGGCAATGGTGCGGTCGGAGGAGAACATGCCCGCTTTGGCAATGTTCACCAGACACTTGCGCCGCCAGCCCTTCGGGTCGCAGGCGTAATCGCTGAGGGCCTGCCCCTTGCGCACCACGTAGGCGTTGAAGTCCGGCAGGGTCTGGAACCAGTCCTTGTGGATCAGTTCATCGTGCAGGCGGGTCAGGTTTTCGGCGTGACCGGCGGCCAGCATCTCCGGGCCGGTGAGGAAGCGGATGGCGCGGCGGATGTTGGCATCGCCCTCCACCCACTGGGCGGGGTCGTAATCGCCCACGGCGTAGCGGTGGATGACCTGATCGGAGGTCTGGCCGAAGATATAGATGTTCTCTTCGCCCACCTGCTGGCTGATCTCCACGTTGGCACCGTCCATGGTGCCCAGCGTCAGCGCACCGTTCAGCATGAACTTCATGTTGCCGGTGCCGGAGGCTTCCTTGGAGGCAAGGCTGATCTGCTCGGACAGGTCGCAGGCGGGGATCAGTTTTTCGGCGGCGGTGACATTGTAGTTCTCCACAAAGACTACCTGTAGCCACTGGGACACTTCCGGGTCTGCGGCAATGACCTTGGACAGGGTCAGCAGGGCGTGGATGATGTCCTTTGCAATGGTGTAGGCCGGTGCTGCCTTGGCACCAAAGATGCTCACCAGCGGAGCAGCGGGCAGGTGCCCGGCCTTGATCTCGTAGTACTGATGGATGAGGTACAGCAGGTTCAGCTGCTGGCGCTTGTACTCGTGCAGGCGCTTGGACTGGATATCGAATACGGCATCGGTGTTCACGCTCACCTTCTGGGTGCGCAGCAGCCAGTCTGCCAGTGCTTCCTTGTTGGCCTTCTTCACGGCGGTCAGCTGGTCCAGCACCGTCTCGTCGTCGGCAAAGGCCAGCAGCTTTTCCAGCTCGGCGGCGTCCTTGCGGAAGCCGGAGCCGATGTGCTGTTCCAGCGCGGCGGTCAGGCGGGGGTCGCATTCCAGCAGCCAGCGGCGGAAGGTGATGCCGTTGGTCTTGTTGTTGAACTTTTCCGGGTACAGCTCGTAGAAGCCGTGCAGCTCGGAATTTTTCAAAATCTCGGTGTGCAGCGCCGCCACGCCGTTGGTGGAGTGGGTGAAGTGGATGTCCATGTGGGCCATGTGAACCCGGTCGTCCTTGTCGATGATGGCAAGGCTCTCATCCTTGGTGCGGGTGCGGGCCAGTGCGTCCAGCTTTTCGATAATGGGCATCAGCTGGGGCACAACGGCATCCAGATAGGCGCGGGGCCACTTTTCCAGCGCTTCGGCCAGAATGGTGTGGTTGGTGTAGGCGCAGGTCTTGGTGACGATCTCCACGGCTTCCTCAAATTCGATGCCTTTTTCGCCCAGCAGCCGGATCAGCTCCGGGATGACCATGCTGGGGTGGGTGTCGTTGATCTGGATGGCGGCATAGTCGGCCAGATCGTGGTAATCACAGCCCCGGGCGGCGCACTCGGCCAGAATGAGCTGGGCACCGGCAGAGACCATCAGGTACTGCTGGTACACCCGCAGACGGCGGCCTGCCTCGTCGGAATCGTCCGGGTAGAGGAAGAGGGTCAGGTTTTTATCAATGGCGGTCTTGTCGAAGGCAATGCCGTCGTGGACGATGCTCTCATCGATGGTGTCAAGGTCAAACAGGTTCAGGGTGTTGGTGCGGCCCTCGTAGCCGGTAACGGCCAGCTTGTACAGCCGGGCGGTGTACTCTTTGCCCGCCAGCTCCACCGGGTAGGTGATGTCGGTCTTTTCGGCCCAGCTGTGGGCAGTCAGCCACGGGTCGGGCTTTTCGTTCTGCACGCCGTCCTCAAAGGACTGGTGGAACAGGCCGAAGTGATACCGCAGGCCCACGCCGTCGCCGGGCAGGTTCAGCGTTGCCAGCGAGTCGAGGAAGCAGGCCGCCAGACGGCCCAGACCGCCGTTGCCCAGAGAAGGCTCCGGCTCCACCTCTTCGATGTCGGAAAGGCTCTTGCCGGCGGCAGCCAGTGCATCGCGGGCTTCATCGTACAGCCCCAGATTGATGAGGTTGTTGGACAGCAGCTTGCCGATGAGAAATTCGGCGCTGATATAGTACAGCTTGCGGCCGGTGACGGGCTGCACACGGTCGGCGCTCTTCTGCCGGACGAGTTCCAGCAGCGCGAGATACAGCTCCTGATTCGTGCAGTCCGCCAGCGGCTTGCCCGTGAGACCCTGTAACGTTTCGGTAAAGCTCATAAATGCATCCTCCTTTGTTAGGGTATATCCGAAAAGTCGAAAATTTAGGCTATTTCTACAAGCACAGCCGGATCTTGCGTGAAACAGCCTTGAGATCCGCAAAGGATCCCTGCGGCTCTTTGCCTTAGATCCCGCTTGTGCTTGCGAAATATTCGTCATTTTCTTTGTTTTCCGATACACCTTACGGAAAACAGGTTTGACATCTGTACTTCCAGATATACCACATAAAACAATCAAAATCTTGCCTAAAAAGTGCAGACTGTGGTACAATCCTATCATCGGGAGGTGAGACGATGCAAAATCAGGCATCTTTGCAGGAGACCAAGCAGCACGGTGCCGTGCGGTTCCCCTTCAATCTGTATCCCTGCACCATTCCGGGGGATTTTCCGCAGGTGGCGCTCCACTGGCAGGAGAGCATGGAACTGGTCTTTGTCAAGCGGGGCACAGGGCTGGTGCAGGTGGGCGCTGAGAGCTGCCCGGCCCGCATGGGGGACATCTTCATTTTTACGCCCGGCACCCTCCACGCCCTGCGGCAGGCCGAGGGGCAGTGCATGGAATACGAAAATATCATTTTTGAGCTGGAGCTTCTGGGCGGCGCAGAGGACCTTTGCGCCGAAAAATATCTGCTTCCATTGCAAAGCGGGCGCCTGTCGCTGCCGGCGCGGCTGACCCCGAACGACCTGTGCTATCTTCCGGCTGCTGCCTGCCTGCGGGAGGTGGAGGAAGCCAACCGTGCCAAGCTCCCCGGCTACGAGCTGCGGGTCAAGGGGGCGCTGCTGCGCTTCCTCTCCCTGCTCATTGCGCAGGGGAAGCAGCAGCTCCCCGCAGAAACAGCCGACACCCAGCGGCTGAAAGCCGTTCTGCAATGGCTCTCGGCCCATTATGCCGAGACGCTCCGGGTCGCCGATGCCGCCGGGGTCTGCTCCTTCAGCGCCAGCCATTTCATGCGCTGGTTCCGGCAGATGACCGGGCAGAGCTTTGTGGCCTTTCTGAACGAGTACCGGCTGAAAGCCGCCGCCGAGGCGTTGCAGACCACGGATGAGACCGTCCTGACCATCGCCTCCCGGTGCGGGTTTGAAAATCTCTCCTATTTCAACCGGGCGTTCAAGGCACACTTCGGCATGACGCCCCGGGAGTACCGGAAAAAATAAGCAAAACGAGGCCGTTCTGCCTCTCTGGAAAAGAGAGGGAACGGCCTCGTTTTTTGCACATCAGATCTCCGGCGGCGGGCAGCAGCTCTCCCGCAGGATGAGCTTGTGCGGCACGATGATCTTGGTTGCCAGAAGGTTCGGGTTCTCGATGTGGTTGATGGTCTGGCTGGCGGCTTCCATGCCCAGCTGGTAGGGGTTCACGTCCACGGTGGTCAGCTGCGGGCTGGTGATGCGGGAGAACAAGGAGTTATTGAAGGACACGATGGAAAGGTCTTTCGGGATGTGCAGCCCCAGTTTGCCGCAGAACTGTTCCAGCACCACGGCCAGAATATCATCGCTGACCAGCATGGCGGTGGGGCGGTCCGGCGCGGTGAGCAGGGCCTTCAGCGGTTCCTCGTAGGCATCGTTCAGCGTATTGACCTCCACGCAGTCCTCTTCGCGGGGGGTGATGCCATGCTTGAGCAGGGACATCTGGTAGCCCCGCTTACGCTCTGCGGAGAACAGCATAGCATTGCTGACGCCAAAATAGGCAATGCGGCGGTGGCCCATCTCATAGAGGTAGTCGGCGGCTTCCTCCCCCGCAAGGGCGTTGTCGTTGTCGATATAGATGGTCTGGTTGGCGGACTGTGCCGCCTTGCCCACAATGACGTGGAGCAGCCCTTCGCCGCGCAGATAGGCCGCCACAGGGCAGTCCTTTTTGGAATAGAGCAGGATGAAACCATCTGCCTGCGCGTTGGCCACCATGCTCTGGATGGCGTCCAGAACCTCTGCATCGTCCTGCCCGGTGATCACCGTGTTCACATACCGCCGCTGGTTGCAGAACTGCCCGATGCCGCGGATGATCTCCAGATGAAATGCGTTTTCGTAGACGTCCCGCTGGGAGGAGGGCAGAATGATGCCGATGGTCTTGGAAAAAGCTTCTACTGGTTCGGCTTCAAAGTTTGGCTCATAGCCCAGCTGCGCCATGATGCGGCGCACCCGCTCCTTGGTGTCCCGGCTGATGGAAGGGCTGTCCTTGCAGGTGCGGGACACCGTGGAGGGGGAGACCCCCGCTGCTGCGGCGACGTCCTTGATGGTAACTGCCATGATCTGTTCCTCCCGGATCGATATTGCTTCTATTGTAAAGCCGTTTGCACGCAATGTCAATGTTTGCGCAAAGAGTTGCGCAAACTGTGCAATCCGGTGCTCTGCGTACCTTCGCCAATTTCAACAAAGAATCCTTTCCGGCATTGTTGAAAACGTAGAAAGTTTATTTTTGACATAGAAAACTCTTGTAAAAATTGCGGAGTTGGATTATTCTTGTTGCGTAAAGTTGTGCAAGCGCAATGCAACGCTTGCACAAAACGGTGCAAAAGGAAACAAGGAGGAACATCATGGCAACAACAAAAGCGGCTCCGGGCAAAAAGGGGCTCATCAACTTCGACTTCTTACAGAAGCTGGGCAAGGTGCTGATGACGGTCATCGCCGTCATGCCGGCTGCCGGTCTGATGATCAGTCTGGGCAAGCTGGTGCAGATGGGCGGCGGCGACATTGCGGCAGTCATGACCATCGGCACCACCATGGAGAACATCGGCTGGGCGGTCATCAACAACCTGCACATCCTGTTCGCCGTGGCCATCGGCGGCAGCTGGGCAAAGGAGCGTGCCGGCGGTGCCTTTGCCGCTGTGCTGGCATTTGCCCTCATCAACGTGATCACCGGCAACATCTTTGGCGTCACCAGCGCCATGCTGGCAGACCCCAATGCCGTCACCCACACCCTGTTCGGGCAGGAGATCGCCGTCAACGGCTACTTTACCTCCGTGCTGGGTGCTCCGGCCCTGAACATGGGCGTGTTCGTGGGCATCATCGCCGGTTTTGTGGGCGGTGTGGCTTACAATAAATACTATAACTTCCGCAAGCTGCCGGATGCGCTGGCTTTCTTCAACGGCAAGCGCTTCGTACCCATGGTGGTCATTGCCTACTCGGTGGTCATTTCCATCGTGCTGTCGCTGTTCTGGCCTGTGGTCCAGACCGGCATCAACAACTTCGGCATCTGGATCGCCAACTCTTCCGAGACCTCTCCCGTTCTGGCTCCGTTCATCTATGGCACGCTGGAGCGTCTGCTGCTGCCCTTCGGTCTGCACCACATGCTGACCATCCCCATGAACTACACCTCCTTCGGCGGCACCTACACCATCGCCACCGGCGTCAACGCAGGCAGTCAGGTGTTTGGTCAGGACCCGCTGTGGCTGGCATGGGCCAACGACCTCATCAACTTCAAGAAGGCCGGCGACATGGCTGCTTACAACAACCTGCTGGCTACCGTTACCCCCGCCCGCTTCAAGGTGGGCCAGATGATCGGCGCTACCGGTCTGCTGCTGGGCATCGCACTGGCCATGTACCGCCGTGTGGACGCCGACAAGCGCGCAAACTATAAGTCCATGTTCATCTCCACCGCGCTGGCCGTGTTCCTGACCGGCGTCACCGAGCCGCTGGAATTCATGTTCATGTTCTGCGCAATGCCGCTGTACATCGTGTACGCACTGCTGCAAGGCTGTGCTTTCGCCATGGCAGGCATCATCCATCTGCGCCTGCACTCCTTCGGCAATCTGGAATTCATCACCCGCATCCCCATGTCCCTGCAGGCCGGTCTGGGCGGCGACATCATCAACTTTGTGATCTGCGTGATCGCGTTCTTTGCCATCGGCTACGTTGTGGCTTACTTCATGATCGGCAAGCTCCAGCTGGCAACGCCGGGTCGTCTGGGCAACTATACCGATGACAATGCGGACGATTCCGCTGCCGACGCAAAGACCGAGAAGAAGGCCGACAAAAAGTCCGGTAACGGTCAGGCCGAGCGCATCATCGCCCTGCTGGGCGGCCGGGAGAACATCGTGCTGGTGGATGCCTGCATGACCCGTCTGCGCGTTACCGTGAAGGACCCTGCCAAGGTGGCCGACCTTGCCGCATGGAAGGCTGAGGGTGCCCTGAGCCTGCTGGTGAAGGGCGACGGCATTCAGGCTGTGTACGGCCCCAAGGCAGACGTTCTGAAATCTGACATCAACGATATTCTGTAAAAAACTATGAAACTGCTGACTTTGAATACCCACAGCCTTATCATACCGGAGCATGAGGCAAAGCGGGAGATCTTTGTAGACTTCATTGCAAAGGAGCAGCCGGAGGTGTTCGCCTTGCAGGAGGTGAACCAGACCGCCGCCGCTCCGCTGCTGGGGGACGCTCCGGCAGGGTACTATCCCTGCCCCAGCAACAATATACCGCTGAAAGCGGACAACCACGCCGCAGCCGTGGCCCGGATGCTGGAAGAGCGGGGCGTGCACTACTACTGGAGCTGGCTCCCGGCAAAGGTCGGCTACGACATTTACGATGAGGGCGCGGCGGTGTTCAGCCGTGCGCCCATCACCGCTGCCGAAAACCTGCTGCTGAGCAAAACCAGCGATTACAGCAACTGGAAAACCCGCCGTACACTGGGCGTCTGTGCAGGAGATGTCTGGTATTATACGGTGCATCTGGGCTGGTGGAAGGACGAAGAAGAGCCGTTCGCTGCCCAGTGGAAAACGCTGTCGCAGGCGGCTGGCGCAAAGCAGACCGCCTTTCTGCTGGGCGACTTCAACAGCGAAGCGGATGTGCGGGGCGAGGGCTACGACCTTGTTCTCCGCAGCGGCTGGCAGGATACCTATCAGCTGGCGCAGCAGCGGGACGAGGGCTACACGGTGGTGGAGGCCATTGACGGCTGGCGGGATGCCCCGGATGCCGAGGCCAAAAAGCGCATCGACCAGATCTGGTGCTCCAAAGCGGTGCCCGTAAAAAGCAGCCGGGTGGTGTTTGGCGGCCTACAGGAGCCGCAGGTGTCCGACCACGCCGGCGTTCTGATCGAGTTATAAAAGGAAGGTAAACGAAGATGCAGAGAAGTGCAGGCATTTTGCTGCCCATCAGCAGTCTGCCGTCCCCTTACGGCATCGGCTGCTTCTCGCAGGAAGCATACGACTTTGTGGATTGGCTCAAGGAAGCCGGGCAGACCTACTGGCAGATCCTGCCGCTGGGTGTTACCAGCTACGGCGACAGCCCCTACCAGAGCTTTTCCGCCTTTGCGGGCAACCCGTATTTCATCAGTCTGGATGCACTGGTGGAGGAAGGCGTGCTGACCGCCGACGAGTGCAAAAAGGCAAACTTTGGCCGCAAGGCAGACGACATCAACTACAGCCGCCTGTACACCGAGCGCGGCCGTCTGCTGCGGCTGGCGTACTCCCGCAGCGACATCGGCCACAACGAAGCGTTTACGGCGTTCTGTGAGAAAAACAAGTGGTGGCTGGATGATTTTGCCCTGTTCATGGCGGTGAAGGACCGCTTTGAGGGCAAGCCGTGGATCGAGTGGGCCGAGGACATCCGTCTGCGCTGGCAGCCCGCCATGGACTACTACCGCCGGGAGCTGTACTTTGAGGTGGAGTACCACAAGTATCT
>ERZ1026898.373-NODE-373-length-28838-cov-12.418441_pt1 | contig 28838 bp, 49 predicted proteins | sample MGYA00380178_ERZ1026898 | MGnify/ENA primary metagenome ERZ1026898 (study PRJEB33269, sample SAMEA4719814) | human gut metagenome | biome: human-associated habitat; feature: organic feature; material: feces | place: Cameroon | collected 2013-10 ...
GCGCATGTGCAGCCATTCCTACGACTGCAAACATAAGCACTGTGAATATTAAACATTTTACTAGTATTACCATTATTGGATCTCCTTTTAGTCTATGCCTAAGAGCAAGATGACGGCAGAGGTTTTAGCCTCCACCGCCATCACTGCCAAAAGCAACAAAAATAAACTATATAACAATAAAACTGTCACACCTTATTATATAAGAGTACATCCGGACGGCGGATAATCAACGATTTTCCACTCATCCTTCTTTACCTTGATAGCCTTACGGAATATCACGACAGGTTCGCCGTTGTGACGCTTCCTGTTGTGAGCGATAAGCCTTGCCACGACAGCCTTTGTAGTTATCGAGAACTCTCTGAGCTTAGAGGTGTAGAGGCTCTTGACATCGCATATCACAACCTTGTCTCCTTCCCTGTAAACGAAGTCGGCAGTATAGTTATGCCCGTAAAGCAGTGACCTTCTCTCATACTTGACCTTAGTCTTGAGCTGCTTTGGTTTCAGCATCCATACCGGGTTGATGGCCGTGATGGTTACCTGTCTGTGTATGCAGCTTATGCCAGGATCATCGAGGATGGTCTGCATGTACAAGTACTCTTCTCTGGAATCGTATTCGTTCCCATCGGGAGCGTAATACTTCTTCGACCCTACTCGTCCCATGCGGCTCCAGCCTCCTTTCCGGGATTCTTCAGAAGCTTCTGGAACGCCTCGGCTCCAAACCTCTGCCATTTACCACTGTTGAACTGCACAAGGTATTCTCCCTTGTATAGTTCAGGTTTCCCGTCCGTGTAGCCAGGAAGCAGCTTGACAACGATATTGCCATCAGGCCACTGCTCGACACGTTCGACGCATTCCTGCTTAAGGAGTTCGTTAACCGTCTCCTTACGTACTCTTATAGTCTTTTTTACTTTCATCTACAGAAAACCTCTCCGGTTAGCCCACCACGCAAGGCAGGAGAGGTGATATGCGTGGTAACGATATGATGAATACATTAACTAACACAGCCTACGTCAAGAATCGGGAGGAGGATGACTTAACAACCTCGCTCCCTTCTTCCAACTAATAAAAAATTTAAAAAACGTTTGGTAAACACATTGAGCTACATGCAGGATTCGAACCTGCGACCCCTTGGGTACAAATCAAGTGCTCTGACCAACTGAGCTAATGTAGCGAATACCTCCTACTTTCACAAGCAAGAGGAAAATCTAAGAATGTTTTCATCTAATCATCATAATGGAATACACTCTGAACGCTTTCAGAGGAACAATGATAAAATAAATACAAAAATTTACCTACTTGTGAAGCCCAGGGAAGATTCAAACTTCCAACCTCGCGGTTCGTTCCACGGCTCTATTCAGTTGAGCTACTGGGCTTGCCGTTTTAACCAATTAAATTTCACGAAAAACGAAAAGAAGCTTATAGGGGTGGAGGATGGACTCGCACCATCGACCTCCTGCATTTATAACAGGCGCTCTTACTACTGAGCTACTCCACTTGATTTAGAACGAATATAATCTATTACACGAAAGCTCTTTTAAAAGCAGCCTACCCTCACGGGCGAGCTGCCTACATGTATCAATCTTTTTCACCTTATTTTAATTTGAAGAAAACTTTAGTTGCAGGTGCAGAACTCGAATCTGCGACCTTTGGCTCATGAGGCCAACGAGCTAGCCAACTGCTCCAACCTGCGATATGGCAGCCTATTCTCCCGAACCGACTGCAAAGAAAACAATTCAATAAAGTCATTTATATCAAATAAATGAAACGAAACAAGTAATCATTTGTTTGGAGGCGATGAGGAACTCGAATCCCCATCTCACGACGATAAGAACGGTATCTTCCAGTTGTCGCTGTGCTTCCATTTACACCAATCGCCTCTTTGTCTTTATGTGCGAATATGAACTTAAAGTCATTCACATAGGATTTTCAGGGCTTTTCCTGCCCACAAGACTGCAACGTTTTCACCAGTGCTTGCATCGACGATTCTTCATTCCGATGTAGTCCGTCTGCCTACTTGATGCAGATTAGCTTGATTTTTCGTATTGCGTGCGTCCTTTCACCAGAGTCACGGCGCTCACTGCGCTATCCGGATACTTCTTTTTCCACGCCACTTTTTAACCGATGTGTCAAAGAACTACTTCTCTAATCCTTTCCGAACCTCTCCCGGTGCAAGATTGTCGCTGCCCTAAAACGACCTACTTTATAAGGTAAGGACTTACCTTTGCACCGTTCGAGACACACGAAACGGAATTGTAAGAGAGTGTGACTGAGGAGGGATTCGGACCCATCGACCCGGTGATTAGGAATCAACCTGCTCTATCCACTGAGCTACTCAGCCAAAATGGGGCGCAAACGATATGGGTAAGAAACGCCCCATCACTCATCGCTATGAGCTTATCAACATAAAACTAACCTATCACCCTCACGGGCCACAGCATTAAACATGAATAACTAAAACTTACATATTTTTTTATGACTAACTAACAATTTTATTCTTCTCTATCATCTTGCGGACATCAGCACACCTTGTGTCCTTCGATGAGCTCATCTATATCGGACTTCTTGAAGAATGCGGTGTTACCAATCATGTAATGATGAATCTGACCGCTCTTTCTTAAGTCGTGTATATAACCTGTACTCATACCGATATACTCGGCGAACTCTTTTGTGGAGAGCCATATCTTTTCGACAGGCTCTACTGAAACTTTCTTGCGAGGCATAGGCTTAATCTTTAGTTTGCATATCAAGAATCTTCTCGAAAAGAGAAATGCATTTTTGCAGAGTAGATATTGTCTCATCTTTCATCTCCAACATTTCTCTTAGGAAATCATTTTCCTGCTTGAGAAAGTCATAAGTAACCACGATTTTTTGCTGTTGTTCTTCTCCTACACGCATAGGACCTTTTCCGTAGGCCAACCATTCTTCATTAATGCCAGTTGCACCACAAATTCGATTTATATCCATCTTTGTGAATACACCCTCACCTTTGAGCTTCTTTCTAAACCCTGACGGGTCCAATCCGACAACTTTTGCAAAATCGCTACGAGAGTTGTATTCGAAGCTGTCTACCAACGAAGTTACTCTTTGTAACACATCTTGATTATCCATATTCTTAATCTTTAAATTCCAACAATGTTTGCTCCTTACTCTCTTTTGGCTTATAACCAAGTTTATTGAGCAGCTTCCTTATGTAATCAAGACCTTTCTGGTAAACAAGTGTCTTGATAAAGATTCGAACCTCCGTACCACAATTCTTTTTGGTTTCGATAGTGCGGAAATAACCCGCATCGATATACTTCTGATAAGGGCTATTGTTAGATTGCAACACCTTCTGCTCTCGCAATATCGCAAACAGCTTATTTCTTCCAACAGACACATAATTCAGAGTACTTGAAACAGCTTTCATTTCAACAGCATCCTTACTCTCGGCTACCGACTCGAAGAATTCAACCTTAGGAGCATCTTCCCTTGCCTTAGCTTCAAGCTTCAGTCTCTGTTCGTATTGATCAGCCCACGCTCTCGCAGCCTCGGCAGGATTCGAGAAGTTCGGCATCACAAGCACCCCTTGCTTCAGCTTTTCCTCGCAAGCAATGAAGTATCTTCTTGCAATTCTACCCTTCTCATTGTTTTCTACCATAGACAGCTCTTTCGCCATTTCTATTGAAAGTGCATATTCAACAGTCGGGCGACCACCATTTGAGTTATTCACAAATTTGTGAAAAACCTCAAAGTCTTTATTTTCTATGAAGCCGTACTGCTCAACACGCTGCTTTATCCAGTCAGCGAACTGCCTCTTATTTTCCAAGAACTGATGAAGCTCTCTTGCGTTAACAGCCTTACGGCCATCTTTCTCTTCGATTTTTATAATTTCCTCCATACTTAAATCTTTTAAAGTTCACTACTCAACCGGAACAGCCTCGATGACCAATGTCTTGTTCTCGAAGTTAGCCTTCGTCTTGTATCTTGCCACGCCTTCAGGTGGTTCTGTCTTGCCTAGCAGCCAAGCATACTGTCGAGCCGACATGATAGCTTTGGCGTTATCAAGCACAAACACCTCGATTTTTCCAGGCTTTATGCCTAAAATGTCTGCCTTTGTCAACTTTTTCATCTTGCTTTATTTATTATTAACTATAAATATTTGGAGGAGTCGCAGAAAAGTCGTATATTTGCAGTGCTAATGTAAGATACGGCACTTTCGGTCGCTTCGGCCTCCGTTTGTGTCAGTGTTGTTTTATTGCTTTAACTGAATCACGAGTGCAAAGGTACAAAAACTTCGGTAAACTACCTAATTTTTCGGTAAAATACTTCGGTATATTACCGAACTTTAACGTTTCATGTGATTATAATTACAAATATAAAACTAAAAGAAGTTATGGGAACATTAAATTCGGTACAAGAAAGATTAGATTACCTCATCAAGATTAAGAAGATGAGTGAAAACGCCTTCATGAAAGCTACCGGTACGAACAATATCGGTAAGATGAGAAGCGGAAAGCTGTCAATATCCGAGGGGACGATTAGTAAAATATGCAACTCTCTTGGAGTTAGTTACGGCTGGCTGAAGTATGGAAGCGGAAGCATGGATGAAAATATGGTAATTCACCTAAGTGACGAAGCACATCGAAAGATGGAGGAATCCATCAAAGAAGCGTTCATGCACGGCATGCCAATGCCTCAACTTATAAATTCAGGCAATGTAGGTGACAATAGTCAGAACATAACTACAGGTTCTGAACGAGCAAAGGACCGCGAAGAGCTCTCATTAAAAGAGAAGAATGCCCAGCTCATTCAGATCATTAACGCCAAGGATGAGATTATCAAGGCAAAGGACAGCGAGATTCGTCTTCTCAGGAAGATTCTCGCAGATAACGGAATCGAAGTATAACATTATTATATATAAGGATTATGAAGAAGGTATTATTAGCAGCAATGGTACTTCTCTCTGGAGTATCATTCACATCATGCAGCAGTAGCGATGACTCTTCTGTCAACGACCAGAAGATTCAGAACGAGCACGAAAACTATCTCATCGGCAAATGGAAAGTTATCGGTGGCGGTTCTGGCGGTGGAGTTTACAATCCAAAAATCAGGATAGAGGGAGATTGCTATCTGGAGCTTATGAGTAGCGAGAGAACGAAGTGTACTGGCGAAGCAACTGCTTATGTATACTATGACGGAGAAGAACCTTTTATGACGAAAGACGTAAAAGAAGACTTGTCGTTTGTAAAATGGAGTTTGCAATACTACGAAGTAACCGGGTTTACATTATACACCTATAAAACGGAGTCAAGCATGTCAAGACCACATGACATTGACTTCGAAAGTGATGGTACGATAAAACTTTGGTTTCACACAACTTACAATAGTTATTATACCCTCAAGAAAGTTAAATAAAACATTTTTGTGAGTAATATGTGAGTGAACGATTACTGATTACACTGAAAACCATCAGCATCAGCATTTTACCAAGATACAAGAGAGTCTTCCCAAGCCTGTGAGGCGGGTTCGACTCCCGTATCTCGCTCAAATACTGATAATCAGCCATTTACATCATTTTTCACCATTAAAAACATAGTAAAATCCATCATTTTCACCCACAAAATAGGTACAAAAACGTGCATAATGTACGCCAATGTGAGTAGTTTTGTGAGTAATATGTGAGTAAAATTGAGTTGTGAGTAAAATTGTGAGTAAAATCTGTGAGTAAGTATGAATAGCATCAAGACATACGTTGAAGGAAAGTCACTGAAGGTTTTCTTCATCATCAGTTATCAGGGAAAGAGATTCCAGGTCTATACCGGCATCACGAGTACCGTCAAGTTCAGCGGGATGGTATTCCCGAAGAGTGTTCCGAACGCAAGAGCCAAGACGGCCATGCTAGCAAGGCTATTTGCGTCCGTGGAAGAATATGTCTATATGAATACCGATCTTCCTATAGCAAGAATGAAGGACGAGATCAAGGCTATCATCAACGGAAGGACCGCATCCGTGGAGAAGAACATCCTCTACTACATCGATGAGTTCATCAAGACCAAGGCCAAGGACAGCACCAAGGAAATATTTCTCAGAACAAGGAAGAGGATTGAAGCTTTTGATGAGCATGCGGACTTCGACAATATAGACAGAGACTGGCTCGAAAGATTTCAGGCGCATGAGCTCCTGAAAGGGCGTATGAGCGGTGGAATCGCCATTGACCTCAGAAACATACGTACGGTGTTCAACTGGGCCATAGACAACGAGATTACCACCAAATATCCTTTCCGTAAGTTTTCCATCAAGACGGAGCGTCAGCAGTACCTGTATCTGAACGCCGAGGAGATGAGGGAGTATCGTGACTTTCCGGTTGAACCTTTCATGGAGAAGTACCGTGACTTGTTTATGCTCGGGTTCTATCTGATAGGCATCAACCTCTCCGACCTGCTCGAACTTCCTGCTGACTGCATCAAGAGAGGGCGCATCCAATACAAGCGCAACAAGACCGGCAGACTCTACGACATCAAGGTTGAGCCGGAAGCAATGGCGATTATAGAGAAGTACAGAGGTACAGACCACCTTCTGTGTATACTGGATGACGGAACGAAGGAATCAAGCTTCAGAAGAACGCTAGGAGATTACCTGAAGAGAATCGGACCTACAGAAATGAAGAAGAATAAGCGTGGCGCATTGGTCAAGAAGGAAATCAAGCCGCTTCACAAGGATATAATATGGTATACGGCCAGAAGAAGCTGGGCTACCATAGCGGCGAGCATTAATATTCCGAAGGAAGTTATCGGCAAGGCTCTAGGTCATAGCGAGTGGGACAACGATACTACTTCGCTCTATATTCAGTTCGACAATAAGAAGATAGACGAGGCGAACCGAAAAGTCATCGACTATCTGAACGGGTAACAAGGAAAATCCCCACGCCATCGGGAAATGACGGGGGATGCGGTGATTTACTTGGTTGTCATCATCATCTGAGGAACGTTCCCGTAAACCGGGAGCTTGCCATCCCATTTCTCAATCCACATCTTTTTCAAGATAGCAGGAGTAAGGGAAGCTGTCTTGAGCTCATTGGCCTCACGTTCTGCACGTGCCTGCACGAGCATCTTTTCCGCCTCTGCCTTCTTGACCGCAACCTCGTTGAGTGCTCTCTGTGCCTCCTGGATAGCCTTGTTTTTCTGATTGACGGCCTCCACGATGGAACTCGGATACTTCAAGCCTGATGTCAACTGCTCTAGATGGAAGTGCTCCCTGGCGAGAGCCTTGCTGAGCTGCGCCTCGATGGCACGTTCAACCAGGTCCCTGTTGCTGACAATCTGATCAGTTGTGTACTTGTTGAGCTGAATACGGAACGCATCCTTGACGTAGTTGAAGAGCGTACCTTCAATGATGTCATTCAGCCCCTTGCGATACTTCTTGAACACTCTCGGCGCATTGCCGTCAACCATCTTCAGTGAAACGGTAGGGTCCACGGTGAACTCTGAGCCGTCCTTGGCGTTGATGGTGAACGCAGGGTAGTCGATGGTCTGGACGAACGTCGGGTACTCATAGACCTCCTCAGTGAATGGATTGTACCACACGCGGCCGGTAACGAGGCTAACGTCATCAACGCCCTTGCCAGAGCCATAGAGGTTCACCAGGATACCCTCAGAACCTGCGTCGATACGCTCGCTGCAAGAAGTTAAACACAACGCTGAAAGAATCAGCGACAACATGAACACGAATTTAATCTTTTTCATATTTTTTATTTTTGAATGTTAAACAATTTGTTGCGATGGAAGCGAGGATCCAGAACAGGAGGATGGCTACGCTTACGAGATTTGTCGCAGTGTCAGCCTTGCTTACTCCTTTGAGTCCAACATCTACGACCATGAGGGTTATTACAACCCACGCCACGAATGCGGCGATTTTCCATTTGATTTTCTTCATAATAACAATATATTTAGTGTTTTGCCTGTAATACAGATGGCAAGTATTTCTCAGAATACTTCTTTCTCAAATACTCTATTACCTGGTCGTACGAGCGAAGAAACCCTTCGTTAATAAGCATGATGAGATTTTCTTCCAATTTGGCGAGTTCTTTCTGTTTTTCTTCATCACCATACAAATTTCTAGCACCATGCTGATGTTCTCCAAAAACAACATAGTTCAATGCCTTAGAGATATTACACATGGCCGCTGCGATAAATTCTTTTGAGCAAATTTTTGAAACCGCAGAACCAAGTTCCTTGTATGCGTCCCCTGCGTAATCTCTATACTTAATCATAAAATCTGCCACAAATTTTACGACTTGATACTCAAACTTAGGGTCGAGATACATGGCAAATTTCACAAATAAGTATTTATTCATCCAAGTGCCTCCATACTTTCCTTTGGTGGTCTTTGAAAGGGCACTTTTTAAATCACTAAAATTTAGTGAATTAAAATTAAGCTCATTTTTAGCCACTTCTGACATAAATTCGACCAAATGGGTAGATTGCCAAAAATTTTGCAAACTTCTCTGTTTGTCCGGATTCTTGGCGTTCCACTGATTTAACAAATCGGTGGCATTGTAGTACTCATCTTTGGTTCTTTGAGGCAATTTATACTCGCCCAACTTTCTAATCATCGTATTATTCGTTTTCATATGCGTATACATTTAAATTATTAATTAATATTTTCTTTAAAAAGGTGAGATTTTCTCACCTTTAATTTTATTCTTCATACTTGCCATGAACTCTTGAGTGACAATTACGGCAAAGTACCTTAACATCGTTGCAGGTATATTCCCATGGCAGTAAACCCTTCTTGTAGCTTACGTGGTGTACCTGCAATCGCTCCGTAGAACCGCAAACCTCACACTTATGCCCACGAACAGCAAAAACAAACTGCCTGAATGCGAACCAGCGAGGATCCTGCAAGAACTCGTCGTAGTTCATTCTTACAGCTTTTGTCCTAGCATTGGCTACCCTTCTTTGGTATTTCTGCTTGCTTTCACGCTTTCTCTGCTTTGGAATGCCGAGAAGAACCGCCTGGTCGTTCTTTCTTCTTTGGCTCACGACACTATTTCTAGCATCAACCAATGCTGTCCACGACTTAGTACGAACGCCTTTCGCGGTGGTCCAGTCTCTAGCCTCGAACTCTTTATAGAGAGCAAACGGGTCGATATCATAGCCCTTTCTCTCTATGTAGTTACAAAACTCCTCCAATGATGGAGTATCTCTAACAATATCTTTTCTCATAATCTCTACAATTTATGACGTTAATATTCTTTTTTTTAAAAGGCTCAGGCGCACTCCCTCGAAGTCTCCCTCTGCCACTACTATTATTATATGTTACTTTTTACCCACTACCATTTTTCTCTCGATTTTCTTCTGATTAGAACCACTTTTTGCCTTCGAAATCTGACTCTTGAGGGTCTTGTATTTGTTGGCACATCTAAGTTGCCCTTTTCTGTATTTTGCAGAGATGACAATGAGTGTTCCATCTGCTGTGCGGAAATTCTGGTTGTTTGTGCATAAGCACGCATCAACGTTCGCTTCCGTGCATTGGATTATCTTTTGTACTGCTCCTGACTTAACGAGAGAATTGACGGCTTTTCTCGCCTGATACAACGTGCCGTTAATGTCTTGTGCCATCTTGGAGTTTGAGTAACTTCCGGTGTACTTCTCATCGAATGGTTTCTTCAACATACGAGCTTCCATCTTACGGGCGTTGCGTACACTTTTAATCGAGTGCCCGTTAATGGCTCTACCATGCGTATTGATGACTTCTTCGATAACATTAATCTTGTTACTCACGACAACCTTGCGCACAAGCCCCTTAAGGTTCGGTAGGCTGAGTTTGCTTATTTCCCCTCTTCTTGTCTTGTAGCTATAATTGTAACTCTCGTGAATCTTGTTCGCTATGATTCTTCTCACACCGAACCTGTTCGTATCTATACGGCAATAACCGAACTCAACAGCAGAATCCAGGTATCGCTTAAAATCTTTCTTGTTGAAACCAAGAGTCTTCGCTGCCTGGTTCGTTGTTCCGAAATGAAGGTCTGAAGAACGGAACAGGAACTTTATCTTAAGGGCAAAGCAAAATGCCACTAAACGATTGTCATCGCTCAGTGCAATCTGTGCCTGCTTAATTCCTATTCTGATATTTTTCATTACCTCATTTAAAATTAAAAACTCCAATGGACCAGAGGTAGAGGTTAGTCCATCGGAGTTATATTTTTGGCATATGTAATCGCTCATACGGTTGCCAATCCGAATAGCGTTTATGAATCCTTTCGTGCTTACTACTCAGCCTCTACACTTTTCACTTGCATTGCAAAAGTACGATGTTTTTTATTACCTGCCAAATGTCTGATTTTTGTCATAAATACACCCATTCAAGTAAAAAGTAAAAACAAAAATCCAGAAACGTCTGATTTAGCTATGAATTTCGGTTGAAGTAAAAACAGAAATTTGTGCCATTCATTAAAGTATTGAATATTTACATTTACATTTTTTAAGATAAAATGGTTGTTTTTGGTGTGTTTTCAGTGGTGACTTTTAATAAAATAGCCGCCTATCTGCAAAGTGATAAGCGGCTAGTTGTATGAATTAATCCTTGACTTCGCACACATGTTTTACGATATACGCGAAACCGATGAGTACGACGGATGATAGAAAGGAAGCAATACCGATGGGGATTCTATCTATTGCGGCATAAGCCTTGAGATCTGAGTCAAATATTGCTGCGCCTAGATTGTAGAGGACAGCCAATGCAGATATAACAGCGGCAATATTTCCGGCTATCATAAGAATCTTTACTACTAGTTTTTCACTCATATACATTCGCTTGACCGTGTTGCGTAGGGCTTGGTTGTTAATTGGCAGGAGCCGAAGCTCCTTGGTTTGGCTAATCGGGGCTAAATCTTAACGATCATCTTCACGACTTTGGAAACCGTTCTGTACTGAGGAAGCTCAATACCTAAACTCACGAGATAATCTTCCAGTGTCTTCTGAATCCACTCAAGCTTCTCGCCTCGCTGTTTACAGGTGTTAATGATGTCGCTAATCTCTGCGTTGTACTTTCTTTCCGATTCGTTACTAGCAGACTTCAAGGCCTTTTCAAGTTCTGCTACTCTGTTCTTGAGATTTTGATTCTCTTCAACAAGTCTGTCATAGCTTGCAAGGATAGGCTTCATCTGCTGCTCGTAAGGCAAATCCTCATTCATTGTTTTCTTCATAATTCCAAATTTAGTTAATAATAGTCAGATTATTATATCTGTTTTTGGATAAAATCCTCTCCTACCCTCACGGGCAAGAGGGGATATCGTTTAAACAAATCTAGTTATGTAAAAACTCATTTTCCGCATTTAATGACCTCAAATACACGATGTTCTCCGTCGGCAGATAGTCTGTTTCCGTCTTCGTCACACATGTGACCATCTTCGTTGACCCACATCTTCTGCTTGAACATCTCTTCGCACATACCGAGAATCTTTAGATACTCCTGCGCCTCGAAGATAACGTTCTTGCCTTCACGCTCTGCTCTCTTGAAGTTCTCGATAAGACCCGGATTCAGGTCGAGTGCGGCGAGGTCGTACTCGTCCATCTCGTCGTGATAATGGATGTTGAGAATCTCCAACTCCTCCACCATTGCAGAGTTTGTGCCAATCTCGCCAGTAAGAGCCTTCATTACGGTCTCTTTTTCGAGCTTTTCGTACTTCTTCTGGCACTCAGTGACGAGTCTGTGAAACTCCTCTTTTGTATAATCTTCTACCATATTCGTTATTTAATTGGTTAAACAATAGCAGGAGATGGCTAATGGCCACCTCCAGTTTTAGCTTGGTCTTCATCTAGACCATCATCCAGATCCTTATCGTATACACCGAACAGTCTCAGGGTACTGCTGTCAATCTCGGTCTTGCCAACGATGTAGCGCATCGTCATCTGAATGTTAGGCTTACCATTGCTGGTATGACCCATCATGACGGCAATTTGTTCTAGCGGTACTCCTTTCTTGGAAAGATTCGTGGCGAACGAACGTCTGCCGGTGTGCGAGGAGATGAAGCGGTACTTCTTTCCCGTCTCCTCCCTGCCTGCCTTGAATACCTTCGTGTTCGTATCTATTCCGCATTCACGGCAGATATCACGAAGGGTTCTGTTGAAGGTCATCTCGCTGATTTCTCCAGGAAGAGGTTCTATGCCCGTGCCGCATACGAGGAACGGACGGAGCTTCTTGTGAAGAGGAACCCTCACCTCCGTCTTAGTCTTCTGTGCCACATAGACGAGGAAGTGTCCGGTATCATCGATGTTCTCGGGAGTTATTCTCTGGCAGTCGCTGTAACGTGCGCCGCAGAGGCATTCCATCAGGAACATTCGCTGGACGTATCTCTTCGTCTGACCCTTCGGATTGTACTTGATGATTCTGCTTATCTCCTCATCCGTGAGATAGACAGACTGCACTGGTACTGCCTTCGTTCTGAGTATCTTTCCGAACGTAGGGCTGTTAATCTCCTTCGTAGCGTCATTCTCTCGTATCACCGCCTTGATGGTGGCACATACGGTCTTTGCTGAGTTGGGAGCATAGTTCTCCTTGATCTTCTCGAAGAGGTCACGGAGGTTGTCGTCGGTGATGTCTTCCCACAATGGCTTGTGGCCCAGCATCTCCTTGAACATTCTCACGACCTTGATGAACTTCGGATACTTCCAGATATACGCTCCGTAGAAGGTATTGTGCCTCCAGGCGTTGCTGTGATAGTCGGAAAACCATCCCTGCTTGATAGCGAGCTTGTATTTCTCCTGCTGAACAGGGCTCAACAGTCGTTCCCAGTCTCTCGTCTCGATTCTTAAATCATCTGTCATAATTCTAACTTTTTGGTTCATAGTGCAAAGGTAATAAAGTTTATTTTATAAACCATCACCTTTGCCGTTTTTAACGCTAATTTAACCTTCCAACTCATTGTTGAGCTCCATGGCAATATTGGCGAGCGATACTACGTCCATCTCGAAATCTGTAGAGGATACTCTCTTCGCCACTTTGCCGTAGGTTATTAATCGGAGCGTGATAGCCGGGATAGCGGTATCATCGTCGTTAATTTCAATGAGGACAGCTTCGAAGATCTTGTCGCTGCACATAACCGGACGCTTCAGTTCTTTGCTGAGGATTCCGTGCTCTCTCATAGTCTCGCGGATGGTGCATGCAAGCTCCATCTTTGCAGTTGAACACAACTCGTCAATCTTGTCTTTCAATTCTTTTCTATTCATAATCTTAATGTTTTGGTTTAACTTGATGCCCGCCATTCCTGGCAGGCTTGTTTGGCTAAAGCATCTCTGCTACCTCCTGTCTCAATTTTTCGACTCTTTCTGCCCAATACACCAATCCGTGCATGTCCGCATTTCCTGTAACATGGTCAAGGCAAAACTGGCAGTTATGCTTTGCTTTCATCAACTCCTTGAATTTTTCGATTTTTTCTTCCATAATCTCTACTTTAATTGGTTAAACATTGCACCCTCCGAAGAGGGCTTTTCAGGCGCATTTCTTGTAGGCATTGACGACTACGTGATGCTTGTCAGAATCAGCACGGATGCTAAGATATACACTATCATTCATATCAATCACTACGCTGTTGTTGAAGCAATCAATGATACTCTTGAATTGAATACCAGAAATATTTCCTACAACGATATTAGCAGCCGTAAAAAACAGATTTTCATCTGTAATGGCTTTCGTAAATCTGACAATCATCGTGTTCTCGTAGTACTCAGCGGAACAAGACCTTCCATTACTGAATCCTACCGCTTCGTCACACCCGTTGTCCGTGTACTCGCCATCGTCAAATATCTTCTCCCACAGGAATTCATTGTAGCAGTAATCATCCAAGTTGAAAACTGGCAACTTGCTCACATTTACATCTACTATTTCCATAATCATTCTATTTAATTGGTTAATACTAGGAGCGTGAAACAATAATGTTCCACGCATTTTTTCGGCTTTACACCGGCAGAGACACGATGTACTCCTTTTTCTTTTTTCGTGTTCTGCTCTTAACAGTGAATCCACAAAAATCTCTAAGCCACCCGGCCGCATTGCCGATGAACGGCTCGTTAACCATTAGGATAGGACGGAGCATTCCGCTCTTCTTCATGTACTGATAGCTTATGAAGTCGAACGGATCATCTGGGTCGTCGCACTTCTTCTCCCATACGCTAACGTCGAGACAGTCGATGAAGTCTCCCTCTGGAGGGTTATCCATCTCTATAAATCTCTTCGGAGTCAGGAGAATCGTCTCCTTTGCCTCATGGGTCATAAAGAAATTCTCCACAACCTCGTTGAACTTGTTCATGTCCATCTGTTTCTGGACGATGCCCTTTCTCTTCATGATGTCAGAAGCTTTGAGCATTTTTGTTCCTCTTCTTGCTGTTGCCATAATTCACAAATTTTAATTGGTTAGACATAGTACCCTCCGAAGAGGGCTTTTGGCTAGTGTGCAAGGAATCCTACCGCCTGACCTTTTCCGATGGACCAGCATAGTCTGTCTTCCTTCAGGCACTCCGTACAGTTGCCTGTGCAGAGCAATGTGCCCTCAGGCGCAGATGTCTCGCTCTCGAAGATAGGATGCGCCTCAGGGAATCCGTGTTTGTTGTCCATCTTAAGGCCAAGCCATCCGCTGAAGAGGATGTGCATGTTCTCCGGAATGACGTTGCCCTCATCGAGATACTCGTTACACGTATCGAACATCTTAGTGAACGCCAGGAACTTGGTATCCTGATGCTTGCGTGCAATATCGCACATCTTGTCAAGATACCATTTATTCTGGATATCACCGCCAATGTGGAATCGGAAGGCGCGAGGATAACGACAACTGATGTAGTTGTCAATCTCCTTGAAGTATCGCTCAGGATCCTCGTGGTAGATTGCCGAGTTGATGGCTCTCGTCTTGATGACATCCTTGTATATCATATCGTTGCGAAGGTCATAACAGCTCTTTGAACAGATAGCGCAGTTACCGCAGTCCATGACCGGGATGAGTGATACAGATGGGATTGCTCCCAACTTTTTGTTGCCATCGCTGATCTTGACGTGCAGGTTCTCTACGTTCTCTAATGCATTCTCGTAAGCTGCCTGTGCCTTAGACAGACGGTTTTTCATACCTTCCTTGTTTAATGTCCAGTAATTTCTGCTCATAATTCTAATTTAATTGGTTAAACTTGGGGTACAAAGAACCGGCGTGTCTCACGACAGACCGGCTTGAATGAACCATTTAAACAAAATCTAGTTATGATATGGAGTCAGCCGCTGCTAACGACTGACGTGTTTGGCTAATCTTTCGGTACATTCCAGTGGAATGAAATCGTCGCTTCATCTTCGTAGATGGAAAACGATATGAGCAGCTTTGCATCTTCCTCACGCTCGTCATCTATGTACTGCTTGTACGCAGGGACCATGTAGGTCGTTAGATGGCATTCGTCTTCCGTCAAGTTCTTTATGACTGCATTTCCGAAATCGTCGAATCTGTCAGTATCCATACATGGCTGCGGAATGCATTTAAGCTTGACAATATTATTCTTGACAGTGGCCATTACGGGAACGTCCGCAATGAATCCGAGATACGTATTACCTGAGAACGCATAGCTTCCGTCATCGAACATGTTCTCTTCCCACCAGTCAAGCATGACATTCTTGTTGTCAAGTGGTGCTTGAATAAGCTTATCCACATTGATAATCTTCTTGATTTCCTTCATAATTCCTCATTTTTTTGGTTAAACATTGAATCGGTTACCGAATCAGTAACCGACTTTTGGCTAGCATGACTCCCGGCTGGTGCCTTACTCTAAAAGTTCGATCTTGAGAGCTTTAGCTCGAAGGATCTCCTCCAGTAGTAACTGGAGGCGATCCTCTCGTTGGAGAAGCTCTTGTAAATGCTTGCCGGGCCACCATGCCATAGGCGGCGAACCTAACGTTCTACTGGAGATTACTTATTCTCGTCACTATCTTTCTTCCACTCGTCAATCTTACCCTGGATGTCGATATCAGAGTCCTTGATTAACTGCTTGAGAACACCGAGCATTCTCCAACCCTCTTCGTCGTAGAGTTTGGCTTTTGACTCAAGTTCCTTAAGGGAGTTGGCCTCTGACATCTTGCGTCCGTTCTTCAGGAATCTTGCTCCGTGGAACATGATAAGATTACGCATGGTGTAATAAGCACCTGAACCCTTGTAGGCGCTGATGAACGCATCGGACTGCTTGGTAGCCCAAGCGAGATGCTTGCGGGTCTTGTTGAACTTGTGAACTGCATCATAGAGCTGCTTGTATGTAGGTACAGCTGCCATCTCGTTAGCAATCTCTCTGAGAGGTGTGTAGACTTTCTTTTCCAAGTCGCTGATAAAGATATCCTTGTTCTGAAGACGTACGTACGGCGTTCCCTTGCAGGTATGCTTGTATGCCTTCTTCTCGTTTCCATCATTGTCTTTCTTGACATTGTAGATAAGATTGTCATCCACGTACTTGCGGAGCTTGCTGATGTAGTCCTTGGCCATGTCGCTGGCAACGTCGCCGTTAAACCATCGGTTTCTAGCACCAGCATTGTCAGAGTCTCCGTGCTCAGACATCTTTACCTGAGCATAGAGCTCATTCTCCAGCATGCGCCACTGGTACTCGTAGCCCTTCTTCTGTAAAACCTCGTTGAATGACTTGCCGTCCTTCTTCATGTCTCGCAACATGTGGAACATCTGGCTCATCACCCAACGACGGAAGAGCTTCCAGTTACTTACGTATCCACCCTCGACAATCTTCTTGCCTACCGCATCGATGGTCGCATCGTCCATGTCTACAGGAACCGCTACACCATTCTCGATCTTGATAAGCTGGTCATCTCCGAGAGGGAAGTACTTACTCACGTCAACACCTGCTGCCTTCAGAGCCTCGAGACGCATCTGCGCCTTGGTCTTCTTGGTAGCTGCTGTAGCCTCTACATTCTTAGTCACGATGTTCAAGTTTTCTCCTGTGATTGTTACAATCTGTTTCATAATTCTATAAAATTTTAAATGGTTTATAATAAATTATTTAACTCTAGTGGATGAGGCTTACGCCCCACCCTTGTTTGGCTCAATCCAGTCTCTGAGGACAACGAGGTCTCTGTCGTTCTTTGAGCGCCAGAACCATGTTCCCCATGAGCAATCCCAAAAGAGGTTGCCTCTGAGCAGCTGAATCAGTACGTACAGCTCCAGCTTGCATCTCGCCACCTCACGTCGCTCGCCGTACATCATATCTTTGTCTGAGAGCTCTTTCTCAGGCAAAGCCTTGAAGTAGTAGCGGCGATGTGATTCGGAGCGTTCTGACGGCACAGAATGCTTGTATGCGGCATATCTCTGCTCGATGCCAACAAATACAACCTCGGGGGTAAGGTAAGGTGTGTCCTTCGGCTTGTCTTCCTCGGACATTACTACCTTGCCATTCACTCTGCATGTTCTCTTCTGGAAGTTGATGGTGAACTTTGCACCATTCTCAACTGCATTAATAATCTCTTCGTATGTCATAATTCTTGAATATTGGTTTGTTAGAATCCCACTTTTCCGTGGGATTTTTTAGCCGGGCCATACTTCTACGGTTTCACAGTCCACATCTCCACACATGTTAGCATAGCCATTCGCCCAAGCATCATATGCTTTTTCTCTAGCTTCTTCTTCGCTACTTGCTTCAACGTCCGCAAATCCGTTAGACGTTTCTTTGATTCCTACACGATACTTTCTTTTCATAATTCTTGAATATTGGTTAATAGGAGTGCGCTCAGAGAATCTGTTGCGTAACTATAAAGTCTTGATTGATACTGTATTTGAATCCTGACGGATCCAGGTAATCACCTGGATGCTCAGGATGATTAAAACAGTATTATACAATCTGTTCTCCTTGCGCACCATTCGGCTCGCAATAACCTAGACTTATCTCATGTATTATGTTGCATGGATATATGTTCGCGATTCGGTCCCGTGACTGGATACCTGCGCCTGCGGAGATAACGGCCGGCGCAGGTATTCCACTTACGGGATATTAAACCTCATACTCTTGATAAGTCGTGATGCAATTCACTTGGTTGTTGCAGGTACACTCATAGGTCTGTTACCTTCCTCTATCTTTCTGATTGAGGGATCTTGCAATACGCGAGATTTCTGGTAATTACCAGACATATCGCGTGATACAGAGATCGCGACATAAAGAATTCCTCCTCGTGTACCTCGTTCGGCAATAACGTTGTCTTCATCTGAGAGCGTGGCACGTAGCTGTAACATCTTGATCTGAGGGATGTTTACCCGCCGGATGACGCTGTGGATTCCCAGCATTAGCCGGCGGGTACAACATCACTCGTAAATTTACTCTCCTCTGAAGACTACCCTCGTGCTCGGGTGATTCCCTGACCGATGGCTCGGCACAATACTTTATGTTTCTGATTTGACACAGGATTCGCCGGATTAGCGGATCCGGGTCACCGTTCATCATGATGACGGTTACCCGGATCCTCTAATCTGGTTAGAGAACCTGTTGCATAAACTTCTGCCATCCATCAGGGAGTGGTGGTGTGCGCCACCGGTGGAAGTCATACGGACTGGCACATTTCTGTACTTCGTTGATGAGCTACGCCTTGTGCGTCATACGAGGGGCCCGAGGTGTCTCAAGTTGCAAACTTGGATAACTCGGTCCCATCGGATGATGTCTTCGAGGCTTCGCCTGAATCTGTCCGTCCTTCTCCCACGTCCGTGTGCTCGGATACATAGTCTGCCGGTCAGAAGATACTGCGCATAGCTATATCAGCTTGATAATATCCGGTGGAGAGGATCGCAGGACCATCTCCATTAGGAGATAGGCCCGCGATCGTTCGAGACCGGATGCTTAAAACATTTTTCTTCATTCCGGCAGTTCCTTGCGCTAGGATGCCCATCTACAGAGTATTCACCAATGTGTTGTACGCTGCCCTGCTTGTGCGTATGGCATTCTGAGCACAACCGATTGATAGATACCCCTTGATTTCGTTCTCTGTCTTACCCCTGTTGGCTTTTACGTTCCTTCCCCTGCCTCGGTCTATGCAACCTACAGTCTGAGTCTTCACGTAGCCAAGTCCACCGACTTTCTTCTTGCCTGTCTTGACCGCACGGATGCAGTCCATGACGAAGGTGTTGAGCTTGTCGATGTCCTCTTTCACGTTTATGACCGGAAGGACCTGAGTAGCCCAGGAGTAATCGCAGTACCCCTTGTAGAGATATCTGTTGACCGCATTTATGGCTTTCGTCATCGTGGTGTCACGCTTCTTTATCGTCCTCTTCTCAATCTCCTTCTGAAAGGTCTTGATACGTGTGGACGACAGAGAGATACTGTGACCCTTGATGGAATACCCGAGGAACTTGAACCAGTGATTTGCATCTAAGTACTCAACCTTCTTTGGATTGAGAGTCATCTGCATCATCTCCAGCTCGCTCTTCATGATATCCATGGCTTTCTCATAGTCTTCACCTACGAACAGCGTATCGTCAGAATAGCGGACGTAATATCCGTTAAGCTTAGACAGCTTGTCGTCAAGGTGATAGAGAATGACGTCAGCCAGCCATGCAGCAACAGAGCATCCCTGCTTGAGGGACTGATACTTCTCACAGAGGTTGTTGTCCTCATCGAAATAGATATCCGTGTGATAGTAGTCACGAATGACATCTATCAGCGCAGATTTTCCGTACTTCTCCTCTACCTTGTCGAATGCCCAGTCGATGAACCGAATAGGCACGGAATCAAAGTACTTGGAGAAGTCACCTTTCCATCCGATGATTTTTCCCTCTGCTGAGTATATTATCCGAGACACATCTTGCACCACACGACCGCAGCCGATACCTTTCTGATACGACGTACAGCGTGGATGCACCATCTCCGGCATCAGCTCGAACAGGAGGTCGTTGGCTATGCTCAGCAGGATTCTATCTACAGCCTCATTCACATAGACCGTACGGAAATCTCCGTTGTCTTTCGGAATCTTGGCTGTATGCGGCGGCATTATCTTGTAATTACCGCTCTTGATCCTCTGATACATAGACAGGCGAGCCTCTGGTGTTGTAAGCTGATACATGGTCGCTTTGTTCATGTCCTTGAATAAGCCTTTCTCGATAGCATACTGCCATCTGGCTTTCTCGAAGAACATCTCTAGGATTTTGTCTTCATTCATAATTCTTATGTTTTGGTTTGTGTGAGAGGGAACTACCCTCTCTTTTTAGGCGTGCTTGTTGACTGCGAAATCCTCACGAACCTTTCTGAAGATTTCGTTTGTAATGAAGAAGCTGAAATCCGATACGCCCCGCTCCCAATGCTTTTCATCATAGTAGGGAGGAATCGAGATTCCAAGCTTTGTGAGGAACGATAGGTCTGCATTATCCTTGTGAGAGATGCCCACGAGACCGATATTGCCGTTTATGACATACATTTCTCCGTTTCCATTTAATCTGTAGTTTATGTGCCATATGATGGCATCTACTACCTGCTCTTTCTTTGTCATATTCGTAATGTTTTGGTTATTGTGCGCAGTCATTAGCTGCGCTTTTTAGCTTTCCATAAACTTCTGTACTCTTCGATGAGTTCATTCTCTTCACTATACAGCTCCAGAAGTCTTTCTTTTGAGAGGGGCTTTGTGTTATGCAATGTACGGCTATTCACTTCCTTTCGGATTTCTTCGAGTCTATTGGCAATCTCGCGTCCTCTCTTTTCGTCTGAATTCTTCATATCTATAATGTTTTGGTTATTGGTAGGGAGATTGCTCTCCCCGTTTGGCTAGTAGATGTGCTGATAAACATCTCCTCCCTGCTCTTTTTCGTTGTCAGCATAGAACTCCTGATTAGAATCAAGCTCTATTTCTTCGTTTACGAAATTATTAGAATCGAGAACGATAACGGAATCGTCGTAGGCTGTTTTCACTTGTTTCAGTGCGTCAGCCTCACTCTCAGCATCAACGCTGACAATCTTGTTTAAAGTCTCTGTGACTGATACGTAATATCTCTTCATAATTCTTTGTAATTTGGTTAATAATGTCAGAGGGATTGCTCCCTCCGTTTTAGGCTACTTCTCTGATGTAGTAGGAGAACTCTTCAGGGCTATCCTCGATACCCTTCTCTTCAAGCCACTCGTCATAGCTGTCACAATAGCTACTCAACTCATCTCTGTCCACAAAGAAAGAGTTGTTATAATCTGCAAGATAGATGGAGCCTATGCGGATTTTTCCACGCAGCTCTTTCAACTGTTCGACCGTAAGCTCACGAACATCTTTCGGTGTATCTATCTCGTTTAATGGCCTGATAGAATCAAACTTCCAACGCTTGTATGAAGGAAAATCATCTGTGTTTACAAACACGCAGTCAAACTCCCAATCGACTTCATCTTTTTGCATCGAACCCATATTAAGAACGACATATTTTGTCCCAAATTCATCGTACTCGAAGCGTTCGAATCGTGTGTCGATATCCCAAGGGTTATCTTCAAAACGTTTCTCAGGAAACTTCTCCTCTAAATACCCCCAAATGTCATCCATGTAATTCTCAAATGGTCTTACAAGGAAGTCGCAGTCTATTGTTGTGCGAACGCCATCTACAATAAATTCTGCTCCATAAGTCGTCAATAATTCAAAATCTTGTTTCATAATTCTCTTTGTTTAATTGGTTAATAGTGATAGCCCGAAGGCTATCTTTAAGCTAATGCGTTCAATACTCTGTGGGCGTTGTATGCTACCGGATTAAGATACTTCATCTCCACATAGATACTATTCTCACAAATCTCAATGCATCTCTCGTGTGCAATGTTCTCGGACAAGGCATCAAACGCAAGATGGGTGCTGCCAGATGAAGGCTTACCCACATAATACTTGTGCCCTTCACGATAGCACACGATTCTTCTGTTCACACGATAGAAGGTTCTACCGCCCTTCTGTGAAATTGTAATCTTTCCCATAATTCAATGTATTTTGGTTAATAGAAGAGGAGCATGCAAGCTCCCCTTGTTAGGCTGTTTCTTTTAGTTTGATTCCATTCTCTTCGAGAACGACCTTGATCAGCTCGTCAGAGTCCTCGTAGTACTCTCCCCAGCAGGAATCAATCTGCTCCCATTCGTAATCATCCTCCGGCTCTCTGCCGATTTCAGTGAAGACTTTCTTATAATGGACTTTCTTCTCCAATACGAATCCCTTGACGTCTCCCCACATCCAAAGACCTATGCACTTAACCTCATGCTCAAATAAGTCCAAGGCTCGCTTTCTCCAGTTCTTTGTGTTCGTGTCACAATACTTGGAGAAACGCTTCTTGTCGCAGTAAGCATATCCGCTAACATAATCTCCCTGGCAGTAGCCCGTAGATGACCACTCGTAGAATGCAATATCCTTGCAGTCATGCAGAAGATACGTGAAATCGTCCTCTTCGAGGATATCGCAAAGTTCTCCTCTGTAATCGAATCTCTTCAAGTCGGTCGGACAGAACTCTTCGTGGTTGTACCACTCTCCCTTGTACAGATTCTCAAGATACCACATGCGGTCACTCTTGTCGTAGCGCATACGGTAATTATCTACATTTTCACTATTAATATAGTCGATAATCTTCTTTTGTGACACATAGTTGCAGACTAGATCCTTCAAGGCATCCTCTGCATTTTTAGCGTCAACTTCGCTGCTGCAACCACGAGACAGACCTCTGTTGTATCCGTAGTCGGAATAGTCCCAGAAGTAAACTCCTAACAAATCCCATTCAGTGCAAGGGCATTCGGCATCCTCATCCTGGTAAATGGTGATTCTGTAATCACCGATTTCCTTCTTTGCAAATTCGTAACTCATATCTAATATCATTTAAATGGTTTGTAATTGTTCCCCACGATGATGTGGGGGAGTTTTAGCTAATAAAACGTGACTACACTCCAATAGTTCTTGAAAAAATACTTGTACGCTTCAAGCTCGTCTGTTTCGGGAACGTCAGATACTTCAAGCTTACCGGTATCCTTATGCACTTTGGCAACAGAGAAAGTATTGTCGTGCGTCCACTTGATGAGGTCCACACGCTCTACCTCATTCTCTGCTGACTCGACGATTTCACACTTCAGCAAATCGTCATTCAGGATTTTCTCTAATTCACTCATAATTCTGTAATCATTGGTTAATAGAAATCCCAATTCTTGCTACAGAATTGGGAAATGTTTGGCTTAGAGCTTGTCGATATTCCAGTGTTCTATCTGAAACTCGTAGTCTCTATTACTCGTACACTGAGACTGCCTAATATCTCTCAGCTGTCTTACCTGCTCGTTAGTCGCACCTTTCCAATGCGCCGCCCAACAGCATTTTTCTACAGAGCTTCCTACAAATACCACCTCCATACTATTTGAGGAGTGCCAGCTGTCACATTTGTATAAAATATAGATTTCTTTCATAAGGCGAATTAATTATAATTACACATTATTTCTGTCTCGCTGATAATTTCAGCGCAATACTTGCAGCGATGGCACATTATGTAGCCTTTCGCCAGTAACTTGCTGAACTTCGGGTACGGGCATTTCTCGCCCATGCCAGCTCTCGTAATCTCAATTTTAATCATATTCAATCAGTATTGGTTAATAGAAATCTCCACCCGTGAGAGTGAAGATCGGTTTGGCTTAATACAGAAGAGCTCTGAAACAAAGCTTGTCGCTTATCACACCATCTTTCTGTAGCATATCCTTCCAGTCGTTGAAAGTCATGTTCAAATCAAGGTTGAACTTTGTCTTCTTACCTGTGTAGTCTATGCCGCACTCGTCGCAAAACTCCCAGAACGCCTTTCTCAACTCCTTCTGGTTCGTGTACTGAAACTTATTTGCCATAATTCAAATAATTTATCTGGTTAAACAATAGAAGGCACGCTCATTTGAGGGCGCGCCTTGTTTGGCAAATACTACTCCTCCTCTTCTTCTTCCTCCTCTTCCTCCTCTTCATAGCCTTCTTCTTCGCCAAGGCAATAATAGCTGTCCAGCTCATCTGTGCCGGAATAGCCTTCATCTTTACACTGCTCGTAACTGCGGAGTCCTGTCTTGGCATAAATAATGTCAGTCATCGTCTCCTCGTTCAAGCCATTTATATCAACGACGAGTCTAATCTCATCCTCTGTGGCGATATTGTTGTCAACAATGAAATCCCACAGCATAGCTTCAATACTTTCTTGCATATCCTTTGAATATTTAGTTAATAATTGTACCTACGTGTTTCCACGCAGGATTTTTTGGTTTAGCGCTCCTCTACTTTCACGCTCACGGCATAAGGCAGGTCATCTCTGTCAACCTCCTCCCATTCGTACTCAACGATTGTGCTCATGTATCTGTTCTCCATCTTGTGGATGGCGCCATCTATAGTTCTCTTACTGATGGTGCATCTCGTCTTCTCGACCTTGAACTTGACGTGAGCCATGTATCCGTCATTAGTGAACTCAGCGAGTCCTTCTCTTCTCGCAACTGCCACACATCCGTGGAATGCGTTAATGAATACATACTTTTCTCCATCGAAATACACGTCAACGCGCGTATTGTTCTCTGTTCTCTTTATATACTCCATATCTATTTTATTTTTAGTTCAACATGGTTTCTGTGCAGATAGGCTGCACAGAATGTTTGGCTAGAATCTGCGAGGGCGCATGTAGGCACGCTCAATTTCCATAGCTTTCTTGTCCACACGAGCGGCTCTTCTGTAATACTCACTCTTGTCGAGATTCTTTCTTTTGCACTCCTCACTGATAACCGCCTTGTGGCTCGCTACGAGCCTGGCAAGGAATCTTCTGTCTCCGTCTGTCATAATTCTAAATTTTATTGGTTAATAATAGGAGCAGGACACAGGACGTGCCCCGCAGTTTTGACTACTTGTTGTCACACGAGATATGGCTAGGGCAGCAGTACGTCGTCCCGTTGTGTATGCCTAAGAAACAACAGCCTACACATTTGTCTGTCACGACATCCCACGCACGCTCTATTCCATGCCTATCCGTTACTCTTACTGTTTCCATAATTCTAATATGTTTTGGTTAATAGCAGACAGCACATTATCGTACTGCCCAGTTCTGGCTAGAGATTGTACACCGGACTTTCTGAAGCACACAGAATCGTAGGACCGGTAAGAATGGAGAATGCGCAAGGGTCGAAACTCTTGACGTTCTTCATGCTCTCGATTTTCTTCTGTATCTCTGCACGTATGGATGACAGATTTAGTCTGCCGTCGATAGGCATAATAGAATCAATGCCCACCATTTCCACGATACTGAAATCCTCTGTAAATCTCATGTTCACAAGGTCAAACTTGTTAATCTTGTGGTAAAATTGTACCCATTTACTCATAATTCTACATTTTTAGTTTGTAGGAGAGGGAGATAAAACTCCCTCAGTTTTCAGGCTGTGTGCTCAGCGGAAAAGCTATGAGGCCTGGTATAAGACGAGAAAATTCAAAAGCTTCCCGTACTCGAAATCTATATTCTCACGGCTGTCGTATACGCTCAAATGCACAAAAATGTTGTCCTTCATCTCGTCACACTTCATAATAGCGGCATACGCTGTAACGTATTCCCCATTTGGACCGACGCTTACATTTGTTGTCAAATACTCGTCACCGAACAAATCACGCTGCATCCCCTGCAATTTAGGCAGGATTACGTTACGCAGATAATTTCTCTTTTCTTCCCATTTAGTATTCTCTAATTTCTTCATAATCTATAATTTTTGGTGAATAGCATGCGTGACAATTTCGCCACGCACATTTTCAGCTCATGCACAGCACAGCTATCTCAGAGAAGCTCTTGGAGATAGCCTCCTTGCTACGGTAATCTCTGTATCCGTGAGTGTTGTTGCTGTGCCACTGACGTGCTGCTATCTTTATTTTCTCCATCTCGTGGAGCAACGCACGTTCAAAGTTTCTTTCTGATTTCTTGTCTAACATAATTCTTTCGTTTAAATGGTTCTACATAGTATGCCCAGGGAAATGCCTGAGCACATTTTTGGCTACAATAGCTCCAAGCAGATAAGTACTATCCACTTGTCGGAGTCCTTGACAGACAATAACTGTATGTTATCTGATTCGAGAGACTTGTCTATCCACTTTCCTACGGATGGCATGTTGCTGCACTCTGTATCGTCTACCCATAGGGCACAATACGCTCCCGGCTGCAAATCCTCACAGCCGGAATCCTCGCAGCCGTACCACTCCTCAGGTTTGTGAGAAGAGACAAATACGTCTACATCGTAGTTAGTGTTTTCTACTCCGTCTCTTCTAATGTTGGAAAACAGGTCTATTACCTGCGCCTTACTAATTGCTTTCATATCTATAATAATTTGGTTAATAGAAGAGAGGAGCAGAAACTCCTCTCAGATTTGGCTACATTTCATAGATATCCTCTATCTGCTGATGGATGGCATCTATCATTATAGCAATTATAAACAGACCGCACATTTCAAGAACCGCAGAATATAACACAGCTTGAAAATCTCCAAGCAGAAATCCTACGATGGCAATGATACCACACACGAAACTCACGATAGCCACGAGCGCAGCAGACAGCACGCCCTTTCTCACGATATACTTTTCCATAATTCTTTTGTTTTTAATTGGTTCAATTATCGTACTACCTGGATTTCTCCAAGCAGAATTTAGCCAAATGTTTCCAAGCACAATTATCGTACTTTCCAAATTCCTCAAACTCCTGGCAGGATGAAATTCTCCAAGCGGAGTGTAGATCTCCACAGCTCGCGAAAATACCACTTGCCCTTTTTCGTACTGCTCCAAATGTATGCAAGCAGAATTCCATAAAGAATTCCAAGCACATTTAGGAGAATTATCGTACTTGCCAAGCACAAAAATACTGGAGATGTCTGAATAAATCCAAGCACAATTATCGTACTTGCATAAATAATCTGTCTTGCTTTCATAATTCTAATTTTATTGGTAATTGTTCCGTAGCCACACACGACAATTATCGTACTGGCTACGGATTTTTAGGCTCTACTGGATGTAGGCTAACGTAAGCGTATTGCCTACCCACAAAATAAACTCCACGTGAGAATATCTCTCCTGTCTGTCTGCTATGATGATTTCCATCATGCCCTGACTCCTGCAATCTAATGTTATTGTGCTCATAATTCTAACAATTTTGGTTATTGTTCCCTACAAGCGTAGGGAGATTTTAGGCTAAAGTATAGCTTTCGTTATTTCTTCCTCAGAAAACTGCGCCCAATAGTTGCCCATATTATTTTCGTATGGCAATTCTGTGTAGTTCCCGTTTTCGTCTCTTCTCCAACGTATAACTGCAAGTTCTTCGTCTGTGAGCATATCAAGTACGTCTTTAAAATTCTTTTCCATAATTCTAATATTTAAATGGTTCGTAATTGTAGAGCGGAGATTTCTCCCCGCCCCGTTAGCCAGGACGTGCATCGTTGCACCACGTTTTATCTTTATCGTCTTAACTACGTGGCTCACGCCCTACAGATTTTATGCTTCTGCCAGCAGCTCGTTTGTTTCTGAGGAGATAAATCTCGCACGGATGACAAGCAACCGATTTCAGTCAGCGTGGATAGTGTGCGCCTTGAACGCTGCAATCGTGATTGCACACACTGGGATTTCTCGGGTAACCACTCCCGAACGGCTCACAACACCGCATAGAATATGAATTATGATTTATTTCTACTCTCTCACCGCTGTGAAAAAGCTCGGAACGTTACGGGTCATTGGATTGTGCACCTCGATAGCTTTTGTTCTTGCTTCCCTCTCGCTCTTGTCTTCTCCTTCGCCTTCAGATCCTCGCAAGACAAATCACAACTTTTGCTATTGTCTCGCTCTCCGTGCTTGTATCTCCCCGCACTCAGTTCGTACGGCTCGACTCAGAGAAGATAGTTAGCGAGTCTTTCACCGACCGCCTGGCTATCGTTTCCGATATTTCGCTGCTCTCGACGGGATTTCTCGCCCGCCTTTCTGTATCACTACAGATTTGTTTGCTGAGTAGCTCATTTGAATTTTGGCAATTAGTCCCCTGAGGGAGAATAAATTCTCTCTCTAAGGTTAAGCCCACACACCACGACAAGGTTTCCAAAATCGTGTGGGAAAAATAAGGGTACGACGATCCGCACCAAGTTGAAAAACCTGGAGTAAAATTTCCCACTGGCTACCTGTCAGATAGTCAGCGGGAAAATAGATAGCTAGTATTTGCTAGCTACCTATTTTGTGTTACTTGTTTTCCTCTTCTTCGAGTGCTGCAAGTTCTGCAAGTAAGCGGGCTTTTCTATCCGCCAACTTTTCACGCTTGCCACGTTCTTTGCGTACACTATCTAAAGTACTGAGATATTCATTGTACATTCTAGTAACATAACTAGATAGCTCGCTACTAGAGTAGAAAAGATAGTACTTAGAGTTTGCCTCAAGTGCACCATTCATAAACTCAACAAAAGCCCCTTTGTGGTTTCCTTTCTTGTCAACATCTAAGACTAAAGAGCGTGCACACTCGTAATTTTGGTTAAGTGTAGTGCTATCACTCAATACGTAGTCAGAAAGTAAGCGGTTTAACTTATCGCTTAACTCTGAAATTTGGGTGTAAATCTCATGCATTTCGCCGAAATTGTGCGTGTTTACAGCGTCTACACTCTGATAAGTTCTAATACACTCAGTACGTAATGTACCCAAATACTCGCACAAAGTATTTACTTTTGCGTTCTTGTCTGCGATAGACTGGATAAATGATTTCTTTACCATAATTAGAAATTTGAATATTATAAGGGATTTAAGGTACCCTATCTAACCTTTTTTGTATTGCAAAGGTACTAATAAAAAGTGTAAGTAACAACACCCTATTTTTGATGTAATTATAAGTAGCTAACTATCTGATATTCAGCTAGTTATAAAAG
>ERZ1026898.378-NODE-378-length-28158-cov-4.676796_pt1 | contig 28158 bp, 17 predicted proteins | sample MGYA00380178_ERZ1026898 | MGnify/ENA primary metagenome ERZ1026898 (study PRJEB33269, sample SAMEA4719814) | human gut metagenome | biome: human-associated habitat; feature: organic feature; material: feces | place: Cameroon | collected 2013-10 ...
ATTTTAGATTAACTTTTATCAAGTGTTCTTTGAAATTTGAGTTGTGGAACGAATACGCTGAGGATCCTGTCAGATATGGGCAAAAAATACCTGGGAATCGATATAGAAGACCGCTTTTTGAAGCTGGTTGTCATGAAGGACGGCAAGGTGCTGAAAACCTGTCTTGAGGTTATGCCGGACAACATAGTGATGGGCGGGAGAATTGCGGCCTTTCATGCGCTTTCGGATTATCTTCGCGACACGGTGCGCAGGAATAAAATCCGCGTGAAGGATGTCGCTTTTGCGCTTCCGTCAGAGACCTATTATATCCGCCGGGTGAAGCTTCCGAAGATGACAGCGGCGCAGCTGCAGATCAATCTTCCGTATGAATTTCATGACTATCTGCAGGATGATACGGATCAGTATGTTTTCGATTATTCTGTGCTTTCCGTGGATGAGAAGAGCATGGAGCTTCTGATTGCGGCTCTCTCGAAGCGCCAGGTGGAACAGTATAAAGAAATGTGCAAGCGGGCAGGGCTTCGTCTCTGCAAGCTTGTGCCGGATGTTCTGGCGATCCAGGAGATTGTGCTTCCTTCGGAAAATCCTGTCGCCTACCGGAAACGCCTGGCGGCACAGGAGAAAAGCCGGAGTGAAGAGGAGAAGAGGGAGAACCGGAGCGAAGCCAGAGAGAAGAAACAGCATCTCAGGGATCGGAAGAGAAACGGTCTCTCTGTGGAGGAGCTTTCTGCCAGAGCAGCAGAAGAAGCGAGAGCAAACGGGATGCAGCCTGCCGATGCTGTAAGCGCGGCTCCCGGGAATGCCACTGCCCCCGCAAATGGAACGGCTCCCGGAAATGCAGCTGCCCCCGCAAACGGAACGGCTCCGGGGAATGCAGCTGCCCCCGCCAACGGATTAGCTCCTGGAAATGCAGCTGCCCCCGCCAACGGAACAAGTCCCGCAAACGCAGCGTCCTCCGGATCCATAGCAGCTGCGGAAGAGAAGCGGAAGGATTATGCGGTTCTCAGTCTGGAATACAGCAGGGATCGTCTTCATTTCTTTTCCAGTGGAGCCTATGAGATTACCAGAAATCTTGGAATCACCGAGAAGCAGATCTGTGAAGTCATTGCGCAGAATGAAGGCGTAGATATTCACATCGCTCAGCTCATGCTTGATCGGAACCAGAATCATGTCCTGGAACAGGAGCAGGTTTCGGATCTTCTGCAGTCGGTCGCAACGGAAGTAATGCGAGTCATGAATTTCTACAATTACAACAATCCGCGCAATACCATTGATGCCATTTATTACTATGGCCGTGAGGTGGATTCCGCAATCCTGGAGCGGATTCAATCGATGACGGAGCTTCCGATTCGCCCGCTGACCGATCTTCTGGAGGAGCCGGCGGGGAATGAGCTTCTGACGATGCTGCAGGGGTACGGAGCGGTTCTGGAATAAAATGTCCGAACGAACGGATAGTACCTTGCCGGTGATGCAGTTCAGAGCAGACTGGGCTATCCGGAACGGACAGATCCCACATGAAGGACAACAGACATGGGTAAGAAGACACAAACGAAAGCAGGGAAGGCGAGCGCACCCGCGAAGGTTCCCGTAAAGAATTCCATTAATCTATTTATCGAAGAGAAGCATACCGGGAAAAATGCGGCGGAGATCGCAATTTTTGCTGTATTTATGGTGGGAGTTGCGCTGTTCAGCAAATTTTGCGTGCAGGGAAAGCTCGATGAGATGAGCCGTCTGGAGAGCAATTATCACCAGATGGAGCAGCAGGTCGCAGAGGCAGAGGCGTCTGTGGAGAATTACGAGGATCTTCGCGTCGAGTATTCACACTATGGAAACGGATATCTGAGTGCTAACGAGCTTGCCATGCAGGACCGGATGGCAATGCTCGATCTGATCGAGGACGAGCTTCTGAAAAAGGGAGCGCTTCTTAACTTCAGTCTTTCCGAAAATGTGGCCACGCTGACCATCAATTCTGCCAAGCTTGCCAGCGTCTCAGAGGTTGTGCGGGATCTGGAGGCAAGTGATATCGTGACCTATGCCTTCGTTTCCACTGCTGCCACCAAGGATCAGAACCTGAATCAGAATGCGGAGAGCGGCAAGCCGGAGAAGGTCATTTCCACACTGACCATCTATTTCAAGTCGCCGGAGGGGGCGGAGCCTTCTGCGGAGACAGCCGATGAGAACAGCGTGAATCCGCTTACGCAGGCAATGGAGAATGTGGCACAGGGAGCGGCATCGGATCTGGCACAGACAAACGTGGAGGGAAATGAAGAATGAGAAATCTGAAAAAATCCGAGGAAATCATTCTCCTCATCCTGACCGCGGCGCTGATCGGGCTGTTTTATTTTCAGTTTGTGTACAAGGGCGTGATCGAGGCAAGAAGCCAGTATGACACAAGCCTGCTGGAGACGCAGCTTACGATTTATCAGGCAAAACTGGCATCCATGAAGAGCATGGAGCAGGAAATCGAATCCGGAAAAAATGCGGCAACCGGAATGGTTGCGACCTACAACAACCAGAAGCAGGAGATCATTGCGCTTAACAACATCTTCGCAGAGGCGGAGACCTTTGATTTTAATTTTGCGGCACCCCAGGCGGTAGAAGGTGATACCACGGTCCGGCGGGAGGTATCCGCAACCTTTTCGGCAGCAAGCTATGAGAAGGCAAGACAGATGCTGAACGATCTGTATCATTGCGAGTACCGATGCCTGATCGGCGACATTTCGATGAATCCATCCGGAAACAGCCGGGATGAGGACAGCAACCTTGCGAACGGACCGGTACAGGTGAGCTTCACCGTTACCTTCTTCGAAACGTTATATGGCGCTGAATCGCAGGATGGAATCAATTTCCTGGATGCTGACAACGGATAAGGAAACCGATCACGGCAGAAACGAACCAGGAAGACGCCGACAACGGAAACGGATAAGAAAACAGAAGGCGCGGAAGCAGTGAACATGAAGAGCAAAGAGAAGATCAGGAATAAGATCAGGTCAGAAAGCGGAGCATCCCTTGCGGCGGCTCTGCTCTTCTTCATTGTGTGCGCCGTGGTTGGCTCGATCATCCTTGCAGCTGCCATGAGCTCAGCGGGACGGATGAGCGGCATTACCTCTGCCGACAATCAGCGTTATGCACTGGAATCGGCGAGGAGTCTGATCGAGGATGCCATGCTGTCGGATCCGGAGGATTCCCAAACCGATCCGATGAAGCGGAGCTATTATGAGAATGTCAGTAATGTCGACTCGGTCAGCCCGACGAAAATTCTGAATCCGGAGTCCGCGCCGATTACTTCCCTGAACCAGATGAAGCTTCAGATGGCGGAAAGCCTGTACACACAGTACTGGTCCGAAGTACAAGCCACCTGGAACACGAACAGTACGCAGTCCTCCATTTCCGGGGATAATTCCGGCGGCAAGAGCGTGGGAGAAAAGGTTGTCGACTGGACACCGTCAGGAACGTGGACACCGTCAGGAACGGCGACGCCGCAAACGAAAACATTAACCTTTGACAAACTGAAACTGACAACGGCGGCGGGAGATGCAGCCGGCTTCGTTCCGGTTACCGCGACCTTTACCATGAGGCCGGATTTCTCCATTCTGGTAGAGCTGGAGGCCGCGGCCTCTGCACAGAGCGGAGAAGGAACCTCTTCTGCAGGTACAGCAAATGCTTATGTAATGACAGACAGCTTTCTGCTCTATCCGCAGATCACGGTGGATTATGAATCCGTGCTTCCGGAAAACCCTGCCGGTGGGAAGAATGGCGATCCGGAACCTGATACTGCCAACAATCAGAGGCGGATTACCTGCAAAATAGAGTGGCTGACGGAAGGATAGAAATCGATGTTGGAGAAATTGCGGAGTGAGCGGGGCGAGTCCATTGGCGAAGCTCTTGCGGCGATGCTGATTGTCGCGCTTGCGGCACTGATGCTGGCCGGAATGACGACAGCGGCAACCCGAATCGTTGAGAAATCAGAAAAGGCCTATAATGTCTACCTGGATCAGAGAAATTATCTGGAATCCGGAGGTGCATCCGACATTCCGAAAAATGATCCGGATGGAGAGAGCAGTATTGCGACGCCGGTGCCGGTTAAAGGAACCTTACATATGAGAGGGAACGGTATCGCAGCCGCAGCATCTGAACCGGTGACTGCGACCATCCTGAAATCCGGTGATAAGAACGTGAGGATCACCTATCGGTATCGAAAGGAAGGATAACAATCCAGGAGCAGGGCAACAATTCGGGAGCAGAATAACAACTCAGGTGCAGCAGGATAAGGCAATGCAGAGACAACGAATACACCGCAGACTGCGGGACAAAATTCATAGCGAAGAGGGCTTCACCCTGTCGGAAACCTTGATGACGGTTGTTCTGATCGGACTCATTACGATGGCAATGGCAGGCGGCATTGTTGCAGCGAAAAATGTTTATCAGAGAATCAGCCTGCGCGCAGACGCACAGACGCTTCTTGCAACGACTGTCAGTGCGGTTACGGAGGACTTGTCCTCGGTGAGCTCTTGCGATGCGCTGCAGTCCTCGGGAAGCAGCCAGCAGGCAGTAACCCTGATTCAGTACGGAAACCCGGTTGAACCGGCTGCTTTTTTCTATGCAGAAAGCCGCGGCTACCGGATGCAGTACCGGAACGGAACTTATGGAAACGGAGCCTCCGGGAATGGAACCTCCGGGACCGGAGCCTCCGGCGGAAATGCAGGTACGGAAGCTCAGAAGGGAATCCAGGTTGTACCGAAGGACAATGAGGGGGGATCGATCCCTCTTTTGCCGGACAAAGTACAGACACGGGGTCTGTATGCCTATATCGAGTCACTTTCTGTGACAAAGCCGCAGTCGAAAGGGGACGGCGGCTATTTTACGTTAAAGATCCAGATAAAAAAAGACGATCAGGTGGTGGAAGAAGCTACTGTCTGCGTACATAACAAACTGAAATTCACATCATGGAGTGTCAGATGAGAAGATATCACAAGAACAGCAATGGATTTACGATGGCGGAAATGCTGATCACAGTGGCGATCATTGTGATCCTGTGTGGGTTCGGCTTCGTTGCGGTGATTGCTCACCAGCGGAATTTAAAACGCATGGAAATGGACGAAACCGCGCAGGAAATTTTCATTGCGGCGCAGAATCATCTGACAGCAGCAAAGGCCAACGGGCAGTGGAGCAGCTTTCTGGAGAAAACAGCGGCCGAAGGGCAGGATGGAAGCCGCGGAACGGCGATATCCTATGAGCGTTCGGATTATAACAAGGCATCCGATGCAGATGCAGCAAGCCGGAAATTTTATTATTTTACAACGGAAAATACCGCAGTAAAGAATGGAGCCGAGGCGCTTATCCTCCCGGAGGGCTCCATCGATGAGACGCTTCGCGGACATCATTTTTACGTCGAATATGATGCGGCGAGCGGAACGGTGTTCGGCGTATTTTACACCGATTCTGATCATGCCATTACAGCAGAGGACGCGCAGAAGGTCAGCCGCACAGAGCCGAACGACAGAAGAGATTATAAGGCGGATGGAAAGCGCACCATTATCGGCTATTACGGCGGCGCGCTGGGAGAGCTGAACAGCCCGGGAGATCTGTATGCTCCCTCGGTTGCCGTGCGCAACGCAGAATCCCTGGTTCTGTATGTCGTGGACAAGAACTATTACCGGCCTGTTTCCTCCAAAACGGGAGCGCAGAACTTCAAGACGAAGCTGAAGCTTACGTTTGAGGGCGTGACCAGCGGGAAAAAGGCGGTAAAGGAAGTGGATCCTTCGAGCTCTTCCTCTCAGACGGATGCATTCAGCAGCGCGGTGCTTGCGGAAAAAAGCGCGGAGACCTTTGATGTCGTCATCCCGTCTTCCGGAGCCTCTGCGCAGCAGAAGCAGCCGGTAAATGCGGAATATTATGCCATCGTTCTGGACAGCATTGTCCGGAAGGACGGTCATTTTGCGGACCTCTTCCCGGAGTTTATTCCCGGCGAGGACATCCGGATCACGGTCACGCTTACCAGTGACAAAGCCGGTGAGGATGTATCCCAGACGGTCACAGTAAACAGCCTGTTCAATTCGGTGAAAACAGAAAAGAATCTCTCCGGCATCGCAGCTCCAAAGAACGTGGTTACGGTGTCCAATCCAAGACACCTGGAGAATCTGTCTTCGGAGGTTTCCGGCGTTGACTTTGCAGAGATCGTGAAGGATACGACCGTGGACACGGTGTCTGTGGTGCGCAATCTGTTCTGGGATGAGGATGCAGAGGCGGAGAATGTGGCGAAGGCGCAGAACCAGAAAGAAACGGTAACCGCTTTCCTTCCTGCCATTGCTTCTGCAACCGGAATGGAGAGCCCGTTTGGTTACTACGCGGATGGAAATCGGGCAATTGCGAAGAGTGACATTCAGGTTTATTCATATACAGCGAAAAAATTTGGAACAGGAGCAGTCACTTCTGAAGATGCCAAAGCACAGATCTCAAAAGGAGCATGCTATGGCATCACCAACACCGCAATTCAGACCTTTGAAGGAAATAACCACATGCTGGCTGCCTTCCGTTTTGAGGGAATGCAGGAGGCGGCACTGATCAATCGGGCGGCAGCGGTTCTGAAGGTTTCGGATCTTGTGATTGCGGATGCAACCTCCTGCGTGACCGGAGAAGTCCTTAATGCCTCTGATGGAAGTAATGCAGAGATGCCGACTGCGGCACTGCTGATTGCAAAGGCAAACAGCGGATATGCGGAGAATAACGGTGCATCTGTTGAGAATGTGCAGATCGTCTGGTATCCGGAAGGCACGAATAAGGATGGAATCACAACCGGTAATAGTGCAATCACCGCTGCGACTGATGCAGAAGGCACGATGGTATATTCCGAAAACGGAATTGCTTCTCTGCTGATTGGATCAATTGACGCAGATCAGAAGCTTTCTGTTGAGGAGGGACAAACTGTTCAGCAGGGAGAACCTTCAAAGAAATTTATAATTAAAAATGTCACGATTCAGGCGGGAAATTTCAATACGAAGAAAACCGTCAATGTTGGCGTGGAAGGAAATATCGCAGCCGGAATGATCGGCGAAATCAGATCCGGTGCGGTGACGATCGATGGATCGAAAGAAGCTGGCGATGCGGATACATCGGAGAACAACTGGAAGAACAATTGCAAGATCAATGGTAAGCTGACACTTAATGCGATGAAGGGAACGGATCCCGTCGCAGGCGGACTGATCGGCAAAGTTGCCGATACGGTAACGAGTCAGGAAGATTTGATTCTTCAAAAAGTCTATTTGGAAGCGGATACGCTGCAGATGAATGGTCTGCGGAAAGAAGGTCAGAGCACTGGCATTCTTGGAGGCCTGATCGGCAGTGTGGAAGGTGGAAAATCTGTTAAGGCCGAGGATACTGATCTGATTGCAAAGAACGTCAACGTCGGTATTGCGGAAAACAGTCAGGAATGGAACGCAGGCACTGCGGGTGGAATTATCGGAAGTGTCACTGGGGGAACAAAGGCTGAATTAAAAAATGTTCGTTTTACGTCCGTTAACAGCCGGCTTGGAGGGAAACAAGCAGCTGGCGGTGTAATCGGTAATTTTGCATCCGGAGAAGGCACGCTGGAGTCCGTCCATGTGCTGGCAACCGGGCAGAATGAGAATACTGCAGAAGGCAGTTCAGGCAAAACTACAAAGACCTTTCGCGATCTCAACATAACACTGGGACAGGAGCAGCCGTCCTTGACGGTAACAGCTGATCAGACTGCAACGAACAGCTCTGCAGGTGGATTTTTTGGTGCAGTGACAGACCATGCATTACAGCTGTCCATCAGGAAATCTTCTTTGAAGACAATCTCACTGAATGCAGAGTCAATGGGGGCCGGAGGAAGTGCCAAAGGAACAGGCAATGCCGATCTTACTGTGACAGGAACGAATGTTGGCGGACTGATCGGTTACTGCGCTGATAAAGCTATCACGATCGGAGACACGAATTCGAACGATGAAGTAATCCTGACGGTTCAAGGCAATTTCACACTGGGGGAGAATGATAAGAAAGCAGGAAATGCCGGTGGCCTGATTGGCAAGATCGGGAACAGTGCGTCTGGTGGAACCAAGGTGTCTGTGACAATTCAGAATGTCCCGCTTACCGTCCGGACAATGACCGCATACGCAGAAGGATCTAATGGAAAAGAAGGTACGGTTGGCGGCTTTATCGGCAATGCGGCCACGGACGTATCTGATGTTACTCTGAAAGATTGCAATCTCTCCGCAAATTCTGTAAATCTTGGAGCGATTGAAGCGGCGTCTGAAAATGCGGTGAAGGCAGCAGGCGGGGCCATCGGCCGAATCTCGTCCGGCAAAGCTGTGTTGGAGAACCTTACGGTACTGACCGCGAAAGCGGATGCTGATTGTGGAGAGGGAGCAGAAGACAACTATATCAAGGTGACCGCAAGCCAGGGAAAGGCAGGCGGTCTTGTTGGCGTAGCTGAAAGCGGAACCGAAAGTCTTCAGATTACGAATGCTGCAGTCTCCGGTTCCGGAACAAACGATCAGATTGAGGCGGGGAGTTCCGCGGGTGGCCTTGCAGGTGAAACACAGGCAGATGCGACCAGCATCTCGAATAGTATGGCTTCGATGTATGTACGTTCCGAAGGCAATGGGGGCAACGTTGGGGGCTCCAGCAGTACAGATGGTGCGGGTGGCCTTATCGGCAGTGCAGCTGGAGCGGTTACAATTCAGAACAGCTACTCTGGCGGACGTACTTCGAAAAACGAAGAGAACAAGCCTGCTTATCAGGACAAAGAGAGTGGGCAGGGAAGATATAATGTCTTCCTTGTGTCCGGAAGTGGTGCGGCAGGGGGCCTTGTTGGAAAATCAACGGGTACCTTGAACATTACAAATGCATATTCCACAAGCTCCGTAAAGGCGAATGGAGCCACCTCGGCAGCAGGTGGCCTGATTGGTGATGCACAAAGCCTGACGGCCGGTAACACCTATTGTACCGGCAGGGTCTATGGTGCTTCGGGTACGAATACAGGAAGCAGTACTTCCTCAGAATCCACAGCTAACTATGGCTACTATGCAGGTAAACTTGGCAGTATTTCGTCAAGTGGATCTGGACGCTCCAATACCAACTATTACCTGAAGGGAATGGATGGTGCTCCGCAGGGCGCAGTGGGAACGCTGAATGGAAACTCCACCAATATCCAGCTTGCAGAGACGATACTGACGAGTGCAGACTACTATACGGAAAAATGTCCACTGAAATTGAATGAGAGCAGTGCTTCCGTGTATTACTATGACAGCTCCAGCACACAGGAAGCTGCTCATTACGCGAATAATAGGACTGTGTATCCTTTTAAGACGGTTATTGATACTTCTTCTTTTGCCCGTGCTCTTTACAATCCGAATACAGGAATAAAGAATGAAGGCGCAGATGAGAACAGATATTCTCAAATTGGCGACTGGGAAGTCCCGGCGAAAGCGGCAGCAACCGAATTTGGCCCGTATGCTTTGATTTATTACGAGCGTATTTGGAATCCTGATACGAAGCAACTGGATCCTACCTTCTATTATCATGGCTATGCAATTCCGGATGGAGTCAGTGCAACAGACGGCAGCGTTCAGTATACAGAAATTAAAACGCCGGATGATAAGCTTCCCGCAGGAGAAACCTGGAATGATCATCACTTATTGACTTCCAGCGAACGTTATGTGGCAGAGGATGGGTATCTTTTGTTGGTCAGTAAAGATGTACTGAAGGCAAACGAAATATCACAGTGGACCCTTAAACTGTATCCTTCTGCTTATGTGGAAAAGAATATTAATAGTAATGACAATTGGAAGAGTAAATCTATTAGTGACTTAAGTGCTCTCAAGTACACGGCATTTTCTGCGGATTGTACGGAGTTTTCAAATTATGAAGCCTATAATATATCTTCGTATACAACATTAACGGATGAGAAGTGGTTTATTACGCCTAAGAGTGATGATAGCTTTGGATCTGGAATTATTATCAAAAAGGGAGAAGAAGAAAAGGCCGGATTTACGTATACTCCATTATTTGCTGATGCGGTGAGAGGGGCAGATGATGGAAAATTGCAAACGGTAGCACGTTCCTGGAATCTGGAACATGTAACTGATTCAAATAAGAGTAGTATTGCACAAGTTATTGTTAGAAGTGCAAAGCAATTAGAAAATCTGGTGAGCTTTGATAATTCTTTGGATGGATTCCTGTCTAATAATGGTAAGCGAATAACGGTTGAGCAGAGACTGGATGTTACCTATGATAATGATAAAGTAACATTCTATAAGAATGGAAACGTTAATACTGAAAATCAGATTTATGGATCACCCACTTTTAATGCGATTGGACAAGGTATAGGGGGGACTTTTAGAAGTTCGCTTCGGCCTGGAAAAGACGAGAATTCTAAAGATTATTATGTCTTGGACGGTTTAAATAATCCACTGGTAGGTACTGGGCCAGGCGTTCATGGTGGAACTGTGTGCAATTTACAGATTACCAATATGAACGCTCTATATGTTATTGGAAAGGTACAAGACAAAAACGGTAATATTTCGACACCTGATTTTAACGGAAGCGTTCATGATATCTATGTCAAGAATTCTGAGCTAACGGATGGAGTTATTAAAGAAATTCGACAAGCACATGTCTATGCTTGCAAGATTCAACACACGAAAATTACTAATAATGGATTCTCACAATCCATAGGGAATGCGAGTAAGGTTTCAGATTGCACCCTGGAAGATGTTGAGATTGGACAAAACGGTTTTGTCGAAACAATCGGTATTGACGGTACAAGTACAGTAATGAACTGCACCATTACAAATGCGAAAATCGGAGGGGATGGCTTTACTCGTGAGATAAAAATTAACAGTAAGGTTGAAAACTGCAGGATAAGCGATGCAGAAATAACAGGGAACGGCTTTGCTGAAACGATCGGTAATGATGGAGCAAGTGAATTAACAAACTGCGCCATTACGAATGCAACGATTGGGGAAAATGGCTTCATTCATCAGATGAATAGCGGAAAAGTCTCAGAATGCAAGATCGTAAACGCAACGATTGGGAAAAATGGGTTTATTAATCAGTATGCTGGTACGGTAACAGACTGTGGCATATATGCGGATAAAGCACAGTATGATGCGAATCAGATTAAACATTATAAGCCATATAAATCGAAAAACGGAACCTACGATTATGTAGCAATTGGTATCCAGCCAGATGGGACAAGAAGTTCAGAATTCATTGTTGGTTTTGCGAAAGAACCCACCGTGTGGAACGCAAGTATAGAAAAGTGCTACGTAGCTGGGAGCTTATATGGGGCTGCTGATGTTTCTGGCTTTACTGGCAGAACGGACATAGGTGCGAATCTTAATAATAATTATGCGAATGTCGTCATCGAATCGGGACAGGAAGCGTATGGTTTTGCGCAAGAAATTGTAAATTATAATGCAAAAATTCAGAACTGCCATTCACTTGGTGTGATTCGAAAGGCGCAGAATGCCAGCGGATTTGTAGGTTCCATTACGAATGGTACAGTAAGCGATAATTATGCGGCTTTCTGGACTGTGAGTGCAGACACGTGGTATCCATTCTATGAAAGCAAGACGGGAGGAAGCAACAGCAATAACTATTACCTGGCGGAGTGTTCGATCAACACCAGTACCGGTACTCCGAATACGCCAGACTACAACACAAACGGAGTTCAGGGGAAAACGTATCAAGAACTTAGTGCGTTGAATATTTCCGGACAGAAAAAGGCAACGAGTGCAAATACGAAGGCATACTACAAGTTTATGCCAAATGATACTGCCCATAGCGTATACCCGTATCCGATGCCGGCGGACATGACGGCTTATGGTGACTGGTCGTATTACCAGCTGGGGGCAGCAACCCTGGTTTACTACGAGAAAATCGATGACCAATACTATCTTCATGGAGTGACAGCGGACGCAAACGGAACAGAATACATGACAATTCCGGACACGCTGCTGAACGAAACCGGAAAAACAGTTGCGGACGATGGCTATCTGCTGATCCTGAAGGATATAGGAAATGAGGCTGGCAGTTACAGCATCTCTTTTGAGAATGTGTATGGCGGCAATGCTTCAGGCACGTATACCATTGGCTCAGAAGATGCTGGCAAGGCATTTGCAAAGGCCAGCGATGCGTTGTTGACAAGTGCAATTAAGAAAGCACTCGGAACGAAACTGGACTGCACAATCTATCAGTTCGATCCTGCAAATTATGTAGAGTTAAATAAGGACGGCTTTTCTGCACTGGACACCTATGCCCAGTACAGCGGCGGAGTCGGACTTACTGTCACGCAGGGCAGCAATCTGATGGCGAAATTCTCGTTCCTTCCGATCTTTGCGGACACGGTTACGGCACCGACGGTGCAGAATGTGAATGGCAAGACGGAGATATCCTTTGCTTCGGTTCAGAAGGATGCGGCACAGGATGGAGCGGATTATATCATCCGCAGTGCCCGTCAGCTGGAGCTTCTTTCCGACTGGGATGAGAAAGCGCTGAGAAATAATTTCGACAAGGATTCGGCGAAGCGATACAGCTACTTGAGCAGCACAAATACAGGGTACAAAAACCACCTGGTCATTCGTCAGGATATGGATCTTCAGGCGCCGGATACCAGCCGGATTCTGTTTGAAAACGTTGACGGGACTTACAAGGGACAAACCTACACGGTGACCGGCGAGAGCACCGCAGAGCCGGTGAAGTTGTCCGGTCTGCAGGTAGATTTTGCAGGTAAAATTGCACCGTCAGGTACGATTTCCTCACTGATCATTGAGGGCGCCCGGTATGAGCTGGATTCTGAGGATCAGGGAAGAACAGACGTGATCTCTGCCAGCAATGATCTGACATCAAAGGGCAACGGCAATGAATTTGTGAGGTACAACTGTGGAACGATTTCTGATGTGACCATTCAGAACTCGGATCTTGGAACGGGAGGATTGGTATATCAGAACGAATATGTAAAGCCTTCAGAAAATGCGGGCGATGACTACAGGTCTGGTGTAATTCAGAACTGCGTGATCCGAAATTCTGATGTAAAGGGTGCCGGTCTTGTATGGAAGAACCTTGGCGGAAGCATTACGGACTCGTCTGTGGAGAATTGTAAGACCGGTTTTGCCGGATTCGTGCAGAAGAATGTAAGCAAAGCTCTTGGGACAGATGTAAGTGGAAATAAGATTTATGCCAGGGCTGTTGTGGACAACTGCTCTGTGAGAAATATTGTGGCAGCCGGAAATGGATTTGCAGGCAACAATACCGGCGTGAAACCGATGGAACCTTTTTCGTCAACAGAGGAGCAGGCATTTGCGTCCTGCCGGGCTGAGATCCGCAATTGCAGCGTAGTGAACGGTGTGATTTCCGGGTATGGCTTCGCTTATGAAAATGAGGAAAACGGATTTATCGAGAACTGCCAGATTTATGGTGACAAGTCGCAATATGAAGAATATCTGACAGAGGCAGCGACGTGGACCGGAGAGCAGGTAAACAGGAGGTATTACCCGTATACCGATCGGACAGAACAGAAAAAGAAAGCTTATGAGTTGGTTACCCTGACGGTGAGAACAGACAATTTCTCCGGAGCAGGGTTTGCCGGGAAAAATGATGAGAAGTCCGGAATTACAAACTGCAGCGTAACAGGAGTGATCGATTGGGAGAATAAGAAACCTCTGGCCGGATTTATAGACGACAATAAAGGAAACATTACGGGCTCCTGTAATAACGTGATCATGGGAAGTAAGAACAACAATGCCGACGGGAAGGCCAGTGGCTTTGTCAACGACAACGAAGGGAGCATTTCGTTCTGCCATACTCTTGGAACGATCGAAGGAAACAGCAGTATTGCTGGCTTTTCCATGGACAATAAGGAAGGTAATATCAGTTGCTCGTATTCTGCAATGTGGTCCTACAAGGCTAAAAAATACAGCCTCTTTGCGCTCGATAATGCAGTCGGTACATTTACATCTTGCTATGCACTGTCGAACATCGATGGTACGGAAGACAACGGTATTACAAAGGTGACGGCGGAAACGCTGAAATCGAAGACAGAGCAGCTTTCCGGAGTAACGGCAGGAACAACAGTAAAGACGGTTGCATATGGACAATTGAATACAAGCTTAAACGAAACAAGCGAGTATCCTTTCCCCTGCGGCTCCTCAATCACGAATTACGGAGATTGGAAGGAAAATGTGAACGCTTCCGGAAACGAAAAGACGGTGACACTTCTTGCAGGAAGCAATGCTGCTTTTGCGGGGGAGGCGATACCTGCTCTGATGTCAGAAGAGATTGCAGATGAGGATATTTTGAAGGAGGAAGGTCCTCGGGAAATTCAGGCAGTCCTCGGAGAAGATGAGACAGAGCTGAATCTGTCCGAGTTTGTTCCGCAAATGAAGGGTTGGAAGCTTCTTGGATGGCTGATCACTTCGCCTTCGGAGCTGTCTGCATCGGAGAAAACGACCACGGTTTCGGATGTTGTGACGAAGATCAACAAGCTTTCAGATGGTGATGCAGAAGCTTCCGGTTCTTCGAAGGCTGTTTACGAGCTGGAGACCGGAACGAAGTCCTACCACTACGCACCGGATGCCGTGATTACCGTGACAGAAGACATGACGCTTTCTGCAGTTTGGGTGCCGGACGATGATACCATCGAAAAGGCGAAGGACGGAACGCTCCGGATGGATGAAAATGGAAACATTCTGGAGGACAAGAACGAGGCAGAGAGCACCGGAACAACGGAGACATCCGAAGCGGGGACGACAGAATCGTCGACAGAAGGAACAACGGAGACACCCGAAGAGGGGACGACAGAGTCGGGAACAACTGGAACGACGGAGGCGTCCGAAACGGAATCAACTGAGTCAACGGAGTTGTCGTCTTCCGGAACAGAGACTTCTGCGGAGTAAGACGGAGAGTTCCTTTAAAATTGACGCGTTCGTCGGGCCTTGCTATGATACGACTAATTCCGAAACAGAATCGGAATTAGTCATATTGGAGAATGGCGGGGGTACATGCTATGAAATATATCAGGCGGAGTATTGAGGATGTTATCGAAAATTCTGCGCAGTCCTTTAAAGCTGTGTTAGTTACCGGGGCTCGTCAGACGGGAAAACTCACGCTTCTGCAGGAGCTTTTTCCAAAGCGGAAGACAATTACGTTTGACGATCAGTTTCTGGAGGATCAGGCGAGAGAAAATCCGGATATGTTTTTGGTTCTGAATGCACCGCCGGTTACAATGGATGAGGTGCAGCGGGTGCCGGAACTTTTCCGATATATCAAGATGTCCTGTGACCGGAGTGAGGAAAAGGGACAGTTTCTTTTGTCCGGGTCGCAGCCGTTTCGCCTGATGGAACTTGCCTCCGATTCTCTTGCCGGGAGAGTTTCTGTCATTGAGCTGGCACCACTTTCCCTTCGTGAGATTATGGGGGATCCGAGTACACTGCCCTTTGTGCCGACCTTGGAATATGTAAAAGAGCGGGCCAAAACGGCAAAGGCTCCGGCGAATATCTGGGAGATCATTCACCGCGGCGGCTATCCGCAGCTGCAGGATCCGGAAATGGACTGGCAGATTTATTTTGCAAGCTATGTGAAAACCTATCTGGAAAGAGATGTGCGTGAGCTTTCTGCTGTGCAGGATCTGGATACCTTTCGTCGGTTTATGATTGCCTGTGCAGCACGGACCGGAGAAATGCTGAATTACAGCAACATTGCCGAGGAGATCGGAAAAGATGCCGATACCGTGAAGAAATGGATTTCCATTCTGGAGGCGTCCGGAATCATTTATATACTGGAGCCGTATACGGCATCGGTTCTGAAAAGGGCGATCCGCACACCGAAATTGTATTTTCGTGATACAGGACTTGCGGCTTATCTGACAAGGTGGCTGACTCCGGAAACGCTGGCGAATGGGGCAATGAGCGGGGCTTTCTGGGAGACCTTTGTGATTTCAGAGATTTTGAAATCGTATTCAAACCGGGGACTGGATTATCGGTATTTTGTCTCTTATTACCGGGGCAAGGACCGGAAGGCAGGACAGGAAGACGAGATTGATTTTATTATTGAAGAGAATGGAATTCTGCACCCGATCGAGATTAAGAAAAATAGTCGCGTAAAGGCGGAGATGACCTCTGCGTTTCAGGCGTTGGATGCTATCCCGGATAAGAAGCGCGGAATGGGGGCATTGATCTGCATGTGTCCGCAGCCGGGGATGGTGCGGGATAATATTCTGCAGCTTCCGGCCTGGTATATCTAAACTACATCAATACATTTTCCTGCTCCGTGAAGCTGAGAAGAACAGGAAAACGTCAGGAAGCTGTGACGAGGGAGAACAATGAAGAGCAAACGACTGGGAGACATTCTGATTTCAGATGGACTGCTGACGCAGGAACAGCTGGAAGAGGCACTGGCACAACAGAAGCAGACACATGAGCGTCTGGGCGCGGTGCTGATTGAATACGGCTACATCACGGAGAAGGAGCTGATTGATGCACTGCGAAATCAGCTCGGCATTGATTTCATTGATCTGACGAAAACAACGATCGATCCGTCCATGTCGCGCTACATTCCGAAGGCGCTTGCACAGGAATATGAGATCGTTCCGATTCAGGTGGTTCGTGACAATCTGTTCATTGCGATGTCGGATCCGCTGAACTTCATGGCGATCGAAAGAGCGCGGAATACGAGCCGGAAAAATATCGTTCCGATGATCGCAAGCAGCGCTGCGGTAAAGCATGCGATCAACATTCTGTATGAAAACGTGAATGCTGCGGAGGCCATGGCGGCGATGCGCGCCGAGGCCGGAATCCGCGAGGATGCGGTGGTGGAGAGCGAGCAGGATGCGGCAGAAGAGGGACCGACCATCCGTCTTGTGAACTCCATCATCGAGCGCGCCATGGTGGAATCCTGCTCGGATATTCATATTGAGCCGACCGAAGGCGACATGCAGATCCGCATGCGAATTGACGGGCGGCTGCATAAGGTTCTGACGATACCGGCAGATCTCAAGGACTCCGTCATCTCCCGTATCAAGGTCATGTCGCACATGAACATCGTGGAGCGAAGGATTCCTCAGGACGGCCGTATCAATATGAAGGTCAAGGGGCGGGATGTGGACATGCGTGTCAACACGCTGCCTACAATTTTCGGCGAAAAGATCGTAATCCGTATCCTCGGCAAGGACGAGAAGATGCTGACCAGACAGGGAATCGGCATGGTTTTTGCGGAGGATAATAGCAAGGTGGACCGCCTCCTTGCGAACACAAGCGGCGTCATCATGATCGTGGGACCTACCGGCTCCGGTAAAACATCGACGATGTTCACCCTGATTCGCGAGATGCTGAATGAAAGCACGAATCTGGTGACTCTGGAGGACCCGGTGGAGTACAACATTCCGGGCGCGACGCAGGTTCAGATCAATGAGAAGGTAGGACTCACCTTTGCGAGCGGCCTCCGTGCTATTTTGCGTCAGGATCCGGACATCATCTGCGTCGGAGAAATCCGTGACGGCGAGACCGCGCAGATCGCAATGCGAGCGGCAATTACCGGTCACCTGGTGATTACAACCATTCATACGGAGGATGCCGTGACGGCAATCGACCGCCTGAAGGACATGGGAGTGGAGCCCTACCTGATTTCGGCAGGTCTTCGCGGCATTATTTCGCAGCGGCTTCTTCGGAGAGTCTGCCCCCACTGCAGGACGGAATATATTCCGGATCAGAAGATCCTGGAAATCAGCCCGATCAAAATGCTTCCCGGCCAGAAGTTTTACCACGGCAAGGGCTGCGATCAGTGCTTTCACACGGGATACCGCGGACGAATCGGCGCCTTTGAAATCCTTCTTATGAATGATGAGCTCCGCCGCGCGATCACCTCCAATGCGGACAAGCAGGCCTTCCGCGAAACGGCGGCAAGGACAAGCGGCTATGTGACCATGATGCAGAACGCGGAAAAGCTTGTAGAGGAAGGAATCACAACCGTAGAGGAAGTGGAACGGACGATATTGATTACGGACTAGCGCGAGTTCTGCCATCTGATGATGGCAGAACATTGCTCGAGCAGAACGGTGTTCTGCTCGGCGCAGCGGAGAAACCGCCTGCGCGGATTTCTCCTCGCGCAGGAATGAGCAGCGAAAGAGGATTTTCTATGCATATTGAAGAACTGGTAGCGGAGGCGGCCGGAAGGCGCGCCTCGGACATACATCTGATCTGCGGCCTTCCGCCGAAGGTCCGTGTGGACGGGAAGCTTGTCAGTTTCCGATCGGAGGTACTGACGGATGCGGAGTGTGAGACGCTTGCAAGGGAGCTTGCGGAGGATTCCTATGAACAGATTGCAAGGATCGGGGAGCTCGATTTCGCAAGAACGCTTGCGGGAGAGCGTGTTCGTGTCAATCTGTTCCGGCAGCAGGGGCATGTGAGCGCGGCACTTCGTATTCTGAGTAACCGGATTCCGGAGCTGAGTACGCTGGGGCTGCCTAAGGCGGTCTCTGCTTTTCCGGGCTATCAGAGGGGAATTATTCTGGTGACCGGCGAGACGGGATCCGGAAAATCGACCACCCTTGCGGCCATCCTGAATCAGATCAATCATACGAGAAGCGAGCATATCATCACGCTCGAGGATCCGATCGAGTATGTGTATGAGCCGGATCAGTGCATCATCAATCAGCGGGAGATCGGAACCGATACGGAGTCCTATGCGGATGGCCTCCGCGCATCGCTTCGAGAGGATCCGGATATCATTCTGATCGGTGAGATGAGGGATGCGGAGACTATTGATACGGCGATGACGGCAGCAGAGACAGGGCATCTTGTTTTTGCAACGCTTCATACGAACTCGGCGGTGGAGAGTGTGGACCGCATTGTCGGCACCTTCCCTGCAGAGAAGCAGCCGCAGATCCGGATGCAGCTGTCGACTACACTTCAGGCGGTTCTGTCCCAGCAGCTTCTGGAGCGAATGGGCGGCGGGCGCGTGGCGGCCTGCGAGTGCATGATCGTGACCAATGCACTTCGGAATCTGATCCGTGAGGGACGAACGCCCCAGATGGCATCGAGCATGCTGACGGGCGCAGAAATGGGCTCCATCACCATGGACAACTGCCTGGTCGACATGGTCATCAGCGGAAAAATTGACATCCAGACCGCCATCGAGGCGGCGCATGACCAGGATTATGTGCAGAAGAAGCTGAAATTCTAACAAGCTTCAGGCCGCGCTGCGGGCCACGGGGAGATAAGTATTTTGGCGAGAGCAGGGATGAATTTCCTCGGAAGAAATCATCTCTAATCGCAGAAATGCTCGGGTAGGGATGAATTTCCACGGAAGAAATCATCCTGAATCGCAGAAAAGTCTGTGCAGGGATGAATTTCCACGGAAGAAATCATCCCTAATCGCAGAAAAGTCTGAGCAGGGATGAATTTCCTCGGAAGAAATCATCCTAAATCGCAGAAATGTTCTGGCAGGGATGAATTTCCTCGGAAGAAATCATCTCTAATCGCAGGAAAGTTTGAGCAGGGATGAATTTCCTCGGAAGAAATCATCCTAAATCGCAGAAATGCTCGTGCAGGGATGCTTTTCCATTGGAAAATGCATCCCTGCACGGAGAAATTGCTGTTCCAGGATGCTTTGGTGGCTGGAAAATCATCCCTGCAAAACAAAAAGCAAATTTCAAGATGCTCCAGCGCCATCAGGGCAGCCAGAACAACCAACGCGGCCAGAAAAGCCAGATTAGCCAGCGCAGCCAGAAAAGCCAGATTAGGCCAGTAGCAGCATAAATTACAGGAACGGAAAGAGATTATGTCAACATTCAAGTACAAGGCATTGACAAAGGAAGGCATGCAGATCAGCGGTGTGGTGCAGGCCTCGGACCAGTACAGAGCGGCGGATCAGATCCGGACAACCGCGCCGGTTATTCTTTCGCTGACACCGGTACGTGAGAAGGGCGATTCCTTCTGGACCCGCGACATCGGTGGAAACCGGGTTAATCTGAAGAATCTGTCCATTCTCTGCAACCAGATTGCCATCACGCTTCGCGCAGGTGTTCCGATCGCCAGATGCCTGGACATGATCGGCGGGCAGACGGAGGACAAGCTTCTTCGGAAAATTTTTCTGAAAACAGCGGAGGATGTTGCAGGCGGAGCAGGACTTGCCAACAGCATACGAAGAAATGGCCCGCAGCTTCCGGCAACTCTGATCGAGACGATCCGTGCAGGCGAGGAATCGGGCAATATTGAGCGGTCTTTTGAGGAGATGGCACAGTACTATGAGAAGCAGTACAAGACCCAGTCGAAGATCAAGTCGGCGCTGTCGTATCCGATTTTTGTCGTTTGTGTTGCCATCGTTGTTCTGATTGTTGTCATGGTTGTGGTCATTCCGACACTGACGCAGACCTTTGCGGAGCTTGGAGGAGAGCTGCCTATTATGACGCAGATCCTGATCAGTACCTCGGAGTTCTTCTCGAAATACTGGATCTTCATGGTGATCGCCATTCTGGCACTGGTCCTTGCCTGGAAAATGTATGTAAAAACCGACAACGGCATCATGACGCAGGGCAGAATGCAGCTGAACATGCCTGTCCTTGGGAAAATTCATCGCATGAGCGGCGCGGCAGAATTTGCAAATACCATGAGCATGCTCCTGAGCTCCGGACTGAACGTAGATCGGGCCATTGACATTACGGCGAAGACGCTCAATAATTCGGTCCTCCGGAAGGAAACGGAATCCATGATCGCAAGGATTGAGGAAGGACATCCTCTCGGCGAATGCATTCGCGACTGCAAGAATTATCCGAGAACACTGCAGGAGATGTGTGCGATGGGTGAAGAGACCGGTGAGCTTGACTCTTCGCTGAAGGTGATTGGAGATTTCTACACAAACGAAGCAGATACGGCGACCAAAGATGCCCTTGCAAAGCTTGAGCCCACGATGCTGGTGCTGCTCGCTGTTTTTGCAGGTTTTATTGTTATTTCCATCTATCTGCCGATGTTTACCATGTACAATTTGATGTGATGGGAAATACAGCCGTAAATCAAGCGAGGGGGATCACACGATGAAGAAGCTGACAACAGGTAAAATATGGCAGTTTGCCGCGGGGCAGTTTGGCTGGGCTATGCTGTCCGGAATCATTTCGAACTGGCTGGTGTATTTCTATCAGCCGGATGAGGCGGCAATTTCGCAGGGACAGACTGTGTTCATTCCGCAGGGACTTGCCATTCTCGGCATCATTACGGTGATCGGCGGAATCACGGCCCTGGGACGCGTCTTTGATGCCTTCACGGATCCCATGATCGCATCGCTGTCCGACCGCTGCACATCGAAAAACGGGCGGAGAATCCCGTTTCTGAAGTGGGCGTCGCTTCCGCTGGCTCTTGCGACGGTGCTTGTCTTCTGGTCGCCGGTGAATGAGAAGAGCTGGATCAACGCGGCGTTTCTGCTCGTGATGGTCCTCGCTTATTATCTGTTCATCACGGCCTACTGCACGCCGTACAACGCGCTGATTTCCGAGCTTGGGCATACGCAGCAGGAGCGCCTGAACATTTCCACGGCGATTTCCTTTACCTTCATTGCAGGAACTGCGGTGGCCTATCTGGCACCGGCCATCTGGGGGATTTTTGTACCGGCTCTTGGAAGAGTCGGAGCGATTCGTCTGACCTTCACCATCATGGCGGCCGTTGCGTGGCTCTGCATGCTGGTGCCGGTCTTCTGCATCCGCGAGAAGGAGTACGTCAACACCGTTCCGGTGCAGGAATCTGCATTTCACTCCCTGGCCGCGACCTTCCGGAACGGAGAGTTCCGCAAATTTGTCGGCTCGGATATTTTCTACTGGATCGCGCTGACGATGTTTCAGACAGGGCTCCCGTTCTTCGTCACGAGCCTTCTGAAGCTTCCGGAAACGATGACCACGCTGTATTTTGTGGGCATGACGGCGCTGTCCGTTTTGTTTTACCTTCCGGTCAATAAGCTGACTCCGAAATTCGGGAAGAATCGGATGCTCCTGTTCGCCTTTGTCATGTTCAGTACGGCGTTCTTTTACACCGGCTTTATGGGCAAAATACCCTTCTTCTCCGCGGCGGCGCAGGGCTTTGTGCTGATGGTGTTTGCCGCGCTGCCCATGGCGATTTTCGGAATTCTGCCGCAGGCGATGGTTGCGGACATTGCAGAGAGCGACTCCGTGACAAGCGGCAGCAACCGCGAGGGCATGTTCTTCGCGGCCAGAACCTTTGCCTTCAAGCTCGGCCAGAGCCTCTCGATGCTGATTTTTACGGCGGTCTCCACGATCGGTACCGCCACGGGCACCGGATATCGGATCGCAGCCTTTGGCGCAGCGCTGTTCTGCGGAATCGGCGCGGTTCTGCTCGTGTTTTATAACGAAAACAAGATCAATGCCGTGATTGCGGGAACGCAGAACGGGAAATAAGCAGGGAGCAGAAAATACAAAATACTTGCAGGAGATGAGGACGCAGGATGGAGTGGATTCACGAAGCACATTATGCGGAAGAGATGGAGAAGACGGCGGAGCCGTACCTGGCAGAGAGAAGGAAAGATCTTTTTTTCCCGGCACAGCAGAAGAAAGCAGGAAAAGAACGGTTTTTCCCGGTTCAACAGAATGAAACGGAAAAGGTCCCAAAGCTCCATGTCGTCCGCTACACGGCGGATCAGCCGAAGGGCGTTCTGGTTATCAGCCACGGCTTTACGGAGAGTGCGCCGAAATATGAGGAGCTTGCGTTTTATTTTCTTCAGGCGGGATACCACGTCTATCTGCCGGAGCATATGGGTCACGGGACCAGCTACCGCATGACCGAGGATCCGTCGATGGTATATGTGGATCATTGGAAGCGGTACGTGCGGGAGCTTCTGCAGGTATGCCATGCCGCGAAGAGCGAAAATCCGGAGCTTCCGCTGTCCTTGTTTGCGCATTCCATGGGCGGCGGAATCGGCGCGAGCGCAGCAGCGACCGAGCCGGAGCTGTTTTACCGCGTGGTCCTGAGCTCGCCGATGATCCGTCCGCTGACCGGGAATGTTCCCTGGCCGCTTGCATGGATCATTGCAGAGGGCGCCTGCCTTCTTGGGAAGGGCAAAACCTATGTGCCCGGCCAGAAGCCGTATCAGGGAAACGAGGCCTTCGAGGACAGCGCGTCCACATCGGAGCCGCGTTTTGCCAGGTATCATGCGATTCGCGATGCCCATCCGGAGTATCAAATCAACGGAGCCTCCTATGGCTGGCTTGCAAGTGCCATCCGCATGAGCCTGTTCCTGCAGCACCGCGGCTGGAGGAATATGAGGGCACCGATGCTGATTTTCCGGTCGGAGAGTGATCAGTACGTATCGATCGATGCGCTGAAATGTTTTGCAGAGAAAATACAGAAGCACGGGATCGTTCCCTGCGAATATGTGATGATCCCGGGAACTCGGCATGAGCTGTACTCCACGCCTGATGCCGTGCTGCAGGACTACATGGAGCGGATTCTCCGGTTCCTGTCGGAGGGATAGACCGGGGAAATATCAGGCGAGGTCTATGGATCACAAATGAGAAAACGAAGACGCAAACCGAGAAGACGAATACAGTGGTGGCAGATCATCGGATTTCTCCTCTGCATGTATTATCTTGCTCCGTCCTTTTCCAATATGGGCCGGCTTCTTCTGCATTCTGTCGCAGAGCCGGTGCTGCAGCTTCTGTCGGATGAGGATTCGGAGGATGCTCTGTCGCTTGCGGGCACGCAGGATGTCGGAAAGGGAAACATCAGCTTCGTTCATTTTCAGGATGACAAATACAGTGTAGACGGATCGCAGGCGGTCAGTGCGGATGCTGCGCAGCGGAAGGGTATTTTCCTCATGGAGCAGCAGTACAAGGAATTCGATGCCACCGCCTTTCCTGCCTATACCATTACGGATTCGATGGGCGTCAGCTGCCTTGCCTACGATCAGAAAACAGTTCAGAAGATGCAGCAGATTCATGAGGAAAGTCAGAACTGGTGTGCCGAGCATATGCCGTCCATTGTGCCGGACGGAACCGGGGAAGAAGATGCGATTCGCCTGTGCGCGGACTGGGTTGCGGATTATATGAGCTATGATGACAAGGCACTTACGGATGAGGAGCTTTCGTTGTTCTACCAGAACGCAGCCATCGGGTTCGGCACAGGGAGAGGCGTCTGCACAACGTATGCCACCATGTTCAACACTATGGTCACGTGGCTTCCGTTTCATCCGGACAGCCAGGTCGTTGACTATCAGGCTGAGGATGCCGTTCATATCGACACGGTCGTTGCCAGCAACGATGTGCATGCGTGGTCCCTGCTCCAGAGCGGCAGTCAGTGGAAGCAGTATGATATTACCTATTATGACGGTCACGACCTGATGCGGCAGCCGGAATATCTGGATATGCAGTATGCGGAAATGAATGACGGAGATCACGAAATCACAAGCGAGTTTACCTTAAATTATATTAATCATGACGATTAAGATAATCGAAAACACTCGAAAAAGCGAAAGAACCGGTCGAAAGCTACGAAAATTCCCCCGCTCCGGCATTTTCTATTGATTAATTTTTTGCTAAGAAGTAGAATTGATTTTATCAAAAAAGCATACGCTTTTTAAAACTAGTATCTGGTAATTAATATTTCCTTTGGGAGGAGACCAAAAACATGTTCAAGAAACTTCGTAAAAACGAAAAAGGTTTCACACTTGCTGAGCTGCTGATCGTAGTAGCAATCATCGGCGTTCTGGTTGCAATTTCGATTCCGATCTTTACAGGACAGTTAGAGAAGGCAAGAGAGGCAACTGATGCAGCTAATATTCGCGCTGCATATGCAGCAGTATCAACAGATGTATTGCTCGATTCACAGGACAGTGACACTGCAAATGATGTAACTTATAATAAAGACGCGAAAACATATACTGCAACAGTAAAGCCAACTCAGAAGCAGGCTGAATGGCAGACCGAGAGCATTAAAACTGACGGAATTGGTGGACAGAAAGTAGCGGCTCTGATTGAAGGTGAATGGACAATTACCGGAGATGTTGCTTCTGGAAAGGTTACAATTACTCCGGCAGCTAAATAATAACTTAGAATTAAAAATATATAGCCAGGCCCACCCTCACGAGGGTGGGTTTTCTATGCCCAAACCTATCCCGTTACACATTCCAGCAGTTCACTTCCAGCCCCCAATTCCTCATCCAATCCCTCTTTCTGTCCTCGTAATTCGCTCTCATATGAGTTTCGCTCGCCGGTTACTTTTTCAGACAATTAAACCTTGTGGCAAAACACATTTCACGAAATCATTTTGTGGATATCTTGACAACCTTGGGGCAAAAGCGCTTGTTTCGCCAAATGGGTTATAACCTTTTCGCGGAAGTAACCGTTTTGCCGAAAGGTTATTACTTTTGCGCGAAAGGGGGCAGCGGAGGGTGGATGGGGATTAGATGAGCATTTGACATGATCGGGGCAGTGTTTTTGAGTTAAAATTAACTATATGTAGGATTGGATGTCATCAATTAAAGGATGGATTATTATGTGGACACGAGAGTTTTCGTCACAAGCTTATGGAGGATATGTCCGTCGTCATAGAGACTTGCCACTAATTGACGCAGATGAATTTATTTTCTATCGTCTTGTGAACTTTAGTGAAAACATGTACGGAAAGACAGTTTCAGAATTGCATGCTGGTAATCTGAGATGTCCAGCTCCTAATAGCCGTTATGCGAAGTTGTTCCTTTATCACCGTTTATCATATTGGTCAGGAAATTATAATACGGCACTGCGAGAAACGCTGAAGCATGGAGGAACAAAAAATCGCTTGATTTTTATAGCCTATGATGATGCATCGAGCACTTTTCCGACTGGACGATATGCTCCGCTGTCGATTATTGACGGACGAGACATTGGCATAGGTAAAATAATTCGTAAATTCGAGAAGACACATGATCTTTCTGACGACGATGCTCTACTGCTTCAAGAAATTATGGCTGAGAAACCAGATGCGATCGCATATAATTCGGTAATCGACGAGGGAGAGAATTTTATCTTTTTTGAATCTGGATTTGATAAGTTGTCATTACGAGAAGTCGACTTGTATCTGGGTGAAAGAAAAAGCCGAAATAGAGCACAAGTTGTATGCGCATGGGGATCTGACTATTCGCCATCCTGTGATGCCTATGGATATTCGTTTGAAAGAGTTGCTCGCACCAAGATGAATACTGACTATTTAGAGAGCGTTGAATATAAACGACGCTTTTGTGGATTTAAAAATAGCTTGAAGGAAAATTAGATAGTTGACGCTATTAGATTTCCACTGGCAAAAAGCAGAGCGATGATTGTGAACTTCTTCGATAATTCAGTCTCGTTTCTGAACGGTGCGGTTATCTGAAACGGCCCCATCTTGGGCCTTTGATATGTCTGCTCAATCCAGGTGTACACAGCGTCTCGATCATGCGAAAGCGGCAGTGGCCGGAGAAAATCCAGTCACTGCCCTTTTTGCGTATTACAGACTATTGTGATTGTGGGTGTCTTTAATTACAGATACCGATCGCGGACTTCTCTTGCAATCCGCTGTGCGGCTTTGATTTTCTCGTATCCTTGCGACTTTGCATAAGGAAGCCCTGAAGAAGACGGATGGTATGCAGGGAACTTTGTCAATCCGAATAGTACAATATTGACCAGAAAAAATGTAAATACTCAGGGCAATATCGAAGGCGGCGTTCACAGAGGCGATTTGTTTGTTGATGATGGCTCAATTTATGTCATGAGTATTACTACAGAGTGGCAGAATGCTCCTAAAGGAGATGAAGGAAACTGGATCAAAATAAGAATTAACTGAAGAAGGCCTGCAAGTCATCCAAACGAGTGCCTGCAGGCTGTTTTGCGGTTAGTCATTCATCTGTTTTAAAGCTCTGAACCGATCGTGCTTTGAATAAACTACATTTAGAATGTACACTTTGCCAGATGCTTGATCCGACCGGTAAATAGTGTGTGATTTTGATTTGACCTTTACGATTCTTCTTAAAGTGTTATTCTGTTTGCTTCTATTTTATATGTCACTGCAGTTTCTCTGTGTACCGGCACTTTGGATAATTGCTGCAGCCTATAAACTTCCCATATTTTCCGTTTCTTTCGACTAGTTTCCCGCCACAGCGAGGGCAAATCCCTGCTTTGATTTTATCCTTTTTTTCATTGATAGTTTTCACATGCATTTTTCTATTTTGGACGCTGTCAACATTGCTCGTTTGCAACAACTTTTCAATATCGTTCATGCGACTTTCATCCATAACTTTTTCATTTGAAAGTCCCTTGATCGTATCATTCAAATCCCCGTATTTTACGACCTTTGCAGTTTGTACGGTCACCTTAAGTTTCGCATCACCAGCGAAGGTAACGATCGGAAAGATTGGAATGGTTTCGTCACGCAAAAGTGCCTCAATTGCTTTGACATGTCCGAAATTCTGGTGAATCGGATTTTTAAAATGGCTTTTTTTCTTATAAATTATTTGAGTCCACTGGCTGCTATTCTCTGTACCGAAAATCCACCCATTATAGTTTTTTACTTCAATCACGAAAATACCATAGATTGATACCACCACGTGGTCTACCTGCGAAGTTCCTCGCTCAGTCTTCAGCATTATATTATGAATCACCTTGTACTGATCTTTTGGAAGATGTGACAGTAGCCAACTCACGATTGCTTCACCAAATGCGCCCTTCAATGCTGGCTTTCCTCGCCGAATAACTTCTTCTAAGATCAAAAGAGCAACACATCCCCATATCCACTTATTATGCAATAACGTTGCCATACCTGTTTTTAGCTTCTCCCATGCAAATAACAAATTTGTTTTCTTTCATAAGTATACATCAAAGTCAATGAAGCCTCGGCTATTGTCAGATATTTTTAAATATCCGATGTCTGACTGCCCGGTGCTGCAAAACAGCTCGTAATCTACATTGAGAAAATGTGCAGTTGTACCTTATTCCGGAAGATGGGTTAACTTTTCAAGTATGCCGATTCAAGTAGTCATACGGAAGACGCACTATTCGACGTTGCCGTGTTCCGCTGTACTCAGCAAACTGGCTAATACAATTGTCAGAGAAAAATCTGGGTTGCACAAATACATAAACGTCAAATAGGTTATAACCTTTTCGCGAAAGTAGCCGTTTTGCCGAAAGGTTATTAC